>Ga0302164_10000056_pt1 | contig 55758 bp, 51 predicted proteins | sample I_Fen_E3_1_FD_193500 | JGI IMG/M metagenome (GOLD analysis project Ga0302164, IMG submission 193500) | Peat permafrost microbial communities from Stordalen Mire near Abisko, Sweden - I_Fen_E3_1 | ecosystem: Environmental > Terrestrial > Soil > Wetlands > Permafrost | place: Sweden: Abisko...
CGGTTGGAATTACTTCTTCCGGGATGTTTTGGTTTTCTTCCATTTCTGAAAACTTGTTTTTTTAATTACTAATAAATTAGTAGGTTAGACATTATGATAACTTTATAAAATACGGGCGCAAAGATACGAGAATATATTGAATTGACAAAATAAATGAAGGTAAATGACCGCATTAGCTACTTTTGTTGAAAAAATAGCTGGAATATTCAATAAAAGGTATTTCTGTGCCTGTTTGCTTCTTTAATTTATCTACTTCGCGGGTTTGTTTTTCATAGCTCGTTTCATGGCATCCTGTACCAATGGTTCCATCACTTTGTAACCGGTAACATTGGCATGTACGCCATCGTAAGTTAGTTCGGTTTTCATGCCATGACGGTCATCAGCCATTGGAGTGAAATAATCAAGATAGGTGAATCCACGTTTTTCGCAGTAGCTTTTGATCCATGCATTAAGCGTTACAATTTTTTCAGCAGGCTCTATTCCGGTTTTCCATGGATAATCATAAGCAGGTAAAACCGACGAGAGCACTACGCGTATTCCATTGGCATTAGCCAATTCGGCCATTGATGCCAGATTATCTTCAATCATTTCGAGTGTAGACGGTCCGGTATTGCCGGCAATATCATTGGTGCCGGCTAAAATTACTACCACCTTGGGTTGTAATGCAATCACATCCTGACGAAAGCGGATGAGCATTTGTGGAGTTGTTTGTCCACTTATACCCCGATTGATATACGGATTTTTTGAAAAGAACTCCGGACGTTTTTCTATCCATCCCTGCGTAATGGAATTGCCCATGAACACAACACGTTTTTCACCTTTTTCAGGTGTTTTAAGTAAAGTATTCTCGGCGCGAAAACGATTTAGATTCGGCCAGTCTTGCGCCTCAAGTTCCAAGCCAGAGAATAATAATGCAGACATGATAATACATTTAAGTAATAATTTTGATCTCATAATTTTTTAGATTACAGTGATTAATATTCAAATTTGTTTTTTCGGACTTCAAATATAGTCAAATCATTTAAATTGATCTCTGAATACGCGAAAAAAAAGAGCCAACCCAAAATGGTCAGCTCTCCAAAGTTTAATGAATGAAAAAGTGTGTTTCTCTGATTTTTGTTTAGAAGATTTGTTCTCCAAGTGCAATCTTAAGTTTCAGTAAACTTACCGAATAATCAATTCTGGTTTTGAGTAATGCCAGCTTGCTGTCGGTCACTGCGGTGTAGCTGTACATTAATTCAAGATTTGTAATGGCGCCCGCACTAAAACTGGTTTCGGCTAAGGTGTAAGCTTGTTGAGCTTGCTCCAGTTGTAATTCCGAAAGATCTACTTTCTTCAAAGCTGATTCGGCGTTTGCTTTGCTCTCAACCACTTCGTTTACGATGTTTCTGCGAGTCAGGTCAATTTCCTGTGTGTTGCCTTTGATTTCCGACTGAGCCATAACTTTCGAGTATTTTGAACGTCCGGCATCAAATATTGGAATCTTAAGACCTATTCCTACGGCAAAGTTTGGTGTAAGCTTATTCAAATCCGGTATGTACCCGTTTTTTAAACCTCCAGTTCCAAAGAAATTCAGCGATGGATTATTTTGAATGTTTACCATTTTCAGACGCGTGTTGGCAAGTTCATTTTTCTGACGAACGATTTTCATTTCGCTCCGGTGATCGAAAGCAAACGAAAAAAGCGAGTCGTTTGACGCAAATAGCTGAGGAGCTAATAATTGATTCTTTACTTTTAATTTAGTATCCTGTGATTTTCCCAGAAAAGAATTCAGTTGACTGAGTTGTATCTGAAGCGCATTCAGTAAATCGGTCTTTTGACTTTCATTGGTCGATATACGAACTTTGGTAGTCAGAATTTCATATTTAGTGGCCGATCCGGAAGATTCTTTCTTTTCAACAAAATGAAAATGTTCTTTTAATGTGACGAGTTCCTCATCTTTAATCTTGATGGCTTCCTGCAGAAAGAGAATAGAATAAAAATTTCCAACCATCATGCTTGACAGCTTTTGTTTCAGCTGGTCAATTGAAAGTCCTACCAGTTCTTTGTTCTGCTTTTCAAGTGTGATGTTTTTTTCCGTTTTCCCAAAGTCATAGATGTTCTCGTTGACGTTCAGCATGGCTGAATAATTATTTGCCGAACTCATTTGAAAAGAACCCAAAGTAGGAATTGTAATGGTGGATGTAGGTCCGATTCGGGTGTAAGACCCAGAAAAGTCTACATTGGGTAGATAAGGAGTTTTGGCTAACCCTATTTTAGCATCTGACGATTCTAAATCCGATTGTGCTTTTTTTATTGAAGGATAATTACGTATCACTTCAGTCAGAATTTCATTCAGAGTTAATGAATCTCCTGAAATTAGAGCTGTATTTTGCCCTATTGCCATAACAGGAAATAGGAGCATGGCTACAGCTAGTTTAAATATAGTTTTCATTTTTAGTATGTTTGTATGTGTATAGACATAAATTCAATTGTTATTCCAACGTAGATAAATGTTTGGCTTCAATAGATTTCAATGCTTTCTTTTTCGAACGCAAAAATAGAATGGGTATGAACCCGAGCATCGAAATGCAAGCTGCAATTAAAAAATCGTCATTTACTCCCTGAACAAAAGATTGCGTACTTATATTGGACATGATTAAGCTCTGTCCTTGTTTGAGTGCGGTGGTGAATGAACCGCCACCATGTTGCTGAATGTAATAAGCCATATTCTTTGTCACATGTTGAAATGTTTGTGAACCGGATTGAATGGCGCTACCGTACATCTGCGAATGGAAATTGACCCGCGAAGTCAGTAAGGTAGATAATAGAGCTACGCCAAGACTTCCCCCTATTTGGCGTACGGTGTTCATTATCCCTGAAGCTTGTGCCATTTTTTCTCGCGGAATAGTTATCAGCGACAATGTACTCAATGGTGTAAAGACTAGTCCCAGTCCCAGTCCACGTATGTATAATGAGGTCATTATAAATGAATGTTCTGTGAGAAATGATAAGTGCGAATTGATAAAGAAACTAAATGCTAATAATCCTACACCTGTAATAATTGGAATTTTAGCACTAACTTTATCCGAAAACCAGCCCGATATAGGTGAAAATGCTCCTTGGATAATTCCAACAGGTAAAAATACAGCTCCTGACTGCAATGCAGTATATCCTAGTGAGTTCTGAAGAAAAAGAGGTAATAGGAAGGTGCTTCCAAACATTCCGATGCTAAATACAAACATCAGCGCATTACTCATCCCAAAATTCCTATCGCCAAGCAGTCGTAAATCTAGTAACGGATACTTGGTTGTAAGTTCTCTGGTAAGGAACACAGCCAATGCTATTCCTGAAACTGCAAAACAAGCTAAAATATAAGGTGCTGTCCAGCCTGCAGAATTGGTTTGTGCATTTCCTTCGGAAAGAGCATAGAGTAGTACCGGTAAAAATATGATAACCGATATAAAACCAATATAATCGAATTTGCGCGCACTTGGACTGACAAATTCACGCTGTATAAGTACTGTGAAAATCAAAGCGATGATGCCTACCGGAATGTTGACGTCGAAGATTAGTTGCCAACTGAAATTGTCTACTAAATAACCTCCAATCAGTGGTCCAAAGGAAACTGAAGCAGCTGCTGCAATGGACCAAAACCCCAGTGCAAGTCCACGTTGTTTAAGTGGAAATTCACGGGTGATTATTGCCATACCGAGTGGCTGTACAGTTCCTGCTCCCAGTCCCTGAATGACGCGCGATATAATTAATGTGCCTTCATCATTAGACAAACCACATAATAACGAACCTAACGTAAATAGGAATAACCCCCAGAAATAAACCCGTTTATAACCGAATTTATCTGCCATCCATCCTGAGGTTGGTAGCATGGCCGCCATGGCTAGCATATAAGCTGTAATTACCCATTCGATGGTCGAAAGACCTACCCCAAACGATGACATGATCTTTGGTAGGCTAACGTTTACAATGGTGCTGTCTAAAACCACCATAAAGGTACCCACCATAATATTAGCTAATACAAACCATTTGTATAGGGGGCTTTTGGGGTGATAAGCAGAATCACGGCTTCGTAGTTTACGGCGAAGTTTATGTGTATGTGATATTTTCCGCATGCTTATTTAATGATTTTGACTACGGCTGACATACCGGTTAAAAGATTAAATGACGAAAGTTTTTGACCTCCTTCAGTTCCGTCAATTGAGATTTTAATTGGCACACGCTGTGTTACTTTAGTAAAGTTACCTGAAGCATTATTGGGTGGAATGAGTGAAAACTGAGAAGCTGTGGTAGAACCTACGGTAAATATCTTTCCAGTAAAAACAACATCAGGATATGTGTCAAGTGAGAACTTTGCTTTTTGTCCGATGTGCAATGTTTCCATTTTTGTTTCTTCCAAATAAACCAAAATCCAGAATTTACTATTGTTGTTAATAGTATAGATGGATTGACTTGCCTGTGCAATATCACCTGTAAGTAACCATCGTTTTGCTACTATTCCATTTACAGGTGCATACAAACGGGTGTTATTCAGTTGAGTTGATATTACGCCAATTTGAGCCTGAGCACTGGATATGGCCGTTTCAGCACTTTTGATCTGTGTTTTTGATACTACCAGTTGTGCTTTGGCGGCTTCTAGTTGTGCTTGTGCAGTTTCCTGTGCTTTTTGGGTGTGTTCAAATTGTTCTTTTGTGATTACACCTCCTGCATTTTGAGTCTTTGCACGGGCAAAATCTTCTTTCGCTTTTGCAAGAGCAATTTCAAGTACTTTTATGTTCTTCTGACCATAGAGGTAGTTTGCTTCTGTTTGCGACTTATTTGCTTCTGTTTGCACTTTTGAAGCTTGAATTTGTTGTTTTTGCGCCAACAAATCAACGCTGTCCAGTTCGGCAAGTAATTGTCCTTTTTTTACTGAATCTCCTTCGTCAACATAAAGTTTACTGATGCGCCCCATAATTTTAGGACTAACCGAAACATTATCGGATGCAACTACGGCATCATCAGTCCTGATATAACTTGAATAATCAATGTACCAGTAGATGCTTCCTACTATTACTAATAAAATAACTGCTGTTAATGGAATGTAAATTTTCCAATCTTTTTTCTTTTTCATATACCTAATTTTACTATTTATTTGTCTATTTATTTACAGCACGTCGGGGTCTCGCCGGCCAGAATATTTCCCAGTAGCATTAATGTGTCTTTTACCTGCCCGGATGCAGTGGAAAGTATTTGCATCTGATCTGCTGTTAGCAGCTCAAGTTTGCTTATCAGTTCTTCGGAAATAATACTCTTAAGTGTTTTTAAAGTTTCGGTTCCTTTTTGTGTAAGCTCTATATAAATTACTCTCCTGTCGTTGGGATCTGGTAAGCGCACTACTAAGTCATCCTTTATAAGTTTATCGACCAAAGCTGTTGCATGTGGTTTGGGAACGGATAAATGACATCCAATTCCTGTCATAGTTAATTTCTTGTGATGGTAAAGTGCAGCCAGAGTAAATAAAACTCCGGGTGCGAAAGTTGTTTTAGTTCGTATGGCTCTTGCAAAATTTTTCGAAAGCAGAGGATAAATTGTCATTAGATTTTCAACGACAGATTCATTCAATAATAGTTTATTGTCTTTCATCTTTTAATATTTAATTACATTTTCGGAAAATGGTTACAAAAGTAGAACTATTTTCTGAATATAACTGTTCACTTGATTATTTTTAACGGAACTATTATTTTCGGTTGATATAAAATATTCGATAATGTTACTCTTTTATTTTTAGATAAGCTGCTTGCGCGGAAAGAATTGCGATTAATCAGGGTGTCCTTTATTGTCCGCAAAACTACATGTTTTTAATGCTTTCAAACTAGCAAAAATCGATGAATAGTGTGCTATTTCCCGATGAATATGGGAAATCAGTGTGTAAACATACAGTGAAATTGGACGCTGTTATTTGATTGTTGCCAGATGAACCTGGTGATTTAAGGAATTTGACTCTGTGTTTGTCAACAAAACCTGCAAGATCCGTTTTGTTTTTCTTATCTTTGCATTTCAAAATTTAAAAACCATTTGTAAGGTTCAAAAAACATGATTAAAGTAACATTCCCCGACGGTTCGGTTCGTGAATTTGCCAAAGGCATAACCGGACTACAATTAGCTGAAAGTATCAGCTCGCGTTTAGCACAAGAGGTGCTGGCAATTAGTGTAAATGGAGAAATCCGAGATCTCACACGACCTATCGAAACCGATGCAACCATAAAATTGCATAAGTGGGACGATGAAGAAGGAAAGCATGCTTTCTGGCACTCGTCAGCTCACTTAATGGCTGAAGCGCTTCAGGAATTGTATCCTGGCATTAAATTCGGAATAGGTCCCGCTATCGAAAATGGATTTTACTACGATGTAGATCCTGGTGAAACGGCTATAAAAGAAACTGACCTGCCGGTTATCGAAGCTAAAATGCAGGAACTGGCTGCGCGCAAAGAAGCTATTGTGCGTAGTGATATTAGTAAAGCAGATGCATTGAAGAGATTTGGTGATATTGGCGAAGTATATAAAACTGAAATGATCAGCGATTTGGCTGACGGAACGATCACTCTGTATAGTCAGGGTAATTTTACCGACTTGTGTCGCGGACCTCACTTGCCTAATACCGGCGATATTAAAGCGATTAAAGTGTTGAGTGTGGCTGGTGCTTACTGGCGTGGTGACGAAAAACGTAAGATGCTTACGCGACTTTACGGTATCACGTTCCCCAAAAAGAAAATGCTTGATGAATATCTGGTGTTGCTTGAGGAAGCTAAAAAACGTGACCACCGTAAAATAGGTAAGGAACTTGAGTTGTTTATGTTTTCCGAAATGGTGGGCAAGGGGCTTCCAATGTGGTTACCACGCGGAACCGCATTACGTTTGCGCTTGGAGGAATTCCTGAAAAAAATTCAACGTAGGTTCGACTATCAACAGGTAATGACACCGCATATTGGAAACAAACAACTGTATGTTACTTCCGGACATTATGCTAAATATGGGAAAGATTCATTCCAGCCTATTCATACTCCGGAAGAAGGTGAAGAGTATTTGTTGAAACCAATGAACTGCCCACATCACTGCGAAATTTATAAATTTAAACCTCGTTCGTATAAAGAGCTTCCGGTTCGTATTGCCGAATTTGGTACTGTGTACCGTTACGAACAAAGTGGTGAATTGCATGGGTTGACTCGTGTGCGTAGTTTTACCCAAGACGATGCGCATATTTTCTGTCGTCCGGATCAGGTGAAGGATGAGTTTTTGAAAGTGATGGATATTATCTTTATTATTTTTAATGCGCTTGAATTCGAAAATTTCGAAGCTCAGATTTCGCTACGTGACCCAAATAATAAAGAAAAATATATAGGTTCTGACGAAAACTGGGATAAAGCTGAACGTGCTATTGTAGAAGCTTGTCAGGAAAAAGGCTTAAAAGCTAAAGTGGAACTTGGTGAAGCTGCTTTCTATGGTCCGAAACTAGACTTTATGGTTCGCGATGCTATTGGTCGTAAATGGCAGTTAGGAACCATTCAGGTGGATTATAACTTGCCAGAGCGTTTTGAATTGGAATATACCGGTGATGATAACCAAAAACACCGTCCGGTAATGATTCACCGTGCACCTTTCGGTTCGATGGAACGTTTTGTCGCTGTATTAATTGAACATACTGCCGGAAAATTCCCGTTGTGGTTAACTCCCGATCAGGTCGTTATATTGCCTATCAGCGAAAAGTTCAACGACTATGCGTTTAAGATTGCCAAGGAAATGAATTCGCAGGATATACGTGTGACGGTTGATGATCGTAACGAAAAAATCGGTCGTAAGATTCGTGATAACGAGTTGAAACGTATTCCATACATGCTTATTGTAGGTGAAAAAGAAGCTGAAAATGGCGAAGTTTCCGTTCGTCGTCAGGGTGAGGGAGATAAGGGCACTATGAAAGTGGCTGAATTTGCTAAACTGATTACGGAAGAAGTGGATAGCTTAATAAAACAAGCTGAAGCAAACTAAATAGATTTTTTATGAGGGGTTCACTCCATGTGGAGCTCTTATTATGAGATGAAAAAAGCGAATCGATTTTACTCGATTCGCTTTTTTTTATGGAAAATGATTGTGGTATTTTGTTTTTCGGGATTTAATCCCTTATTTCAAAATATTGTTTTATCTTTGCATCAAATTTAATAGTGAATGAGAATTGTAACTCATAGAACGATAGTTGCTTTTTACAAAAAGCATAAAGATGCTACTACTGCTCTTCAGGATTGGTACTCCAAAACTTCGGAAGCAAACTGGACTTGTTTTGCTGATATAAAGGAAACATTTAATACGGTAGATTCGGTTGGAAATAAAAGATTTGTCTTTAATATAAAAGGAAATGACTATAGACTGGTAGCGATTGTATTGTTCAACATCAAGATGGTTTACATTCGCTTTATTGGAACTCATAAGGAATACGATAAAACTGATTGCTCAAATATTTGAAACGATGGCAAAAATTAATAACGAATTGGAATATAATGTTCTTATGGCAAGAATAGAAGAACTATTGCCGTTGGTGGATGATAATACAGCTTCTACAGACAAAAATCTTATCGAGCTAGCAATTATTTCAGGCCTGGTTGCCGATTATGAGGAAGAGCATTATCCTATAGCAACACCTACACTGATAGATGTAATTAAACTCAGAATGTATGAAATGAAGCTGAACCAAATTAAATTATCCGAAATGCTTGGGGTGAGCACCTCGCGGGTAAGCGAATATTTGACAGGTAAGAGTGAGCCAACACTCAAAGTTGCGAGGGAGATAAGTAAAAAGCTAAATATAGATGCTGATATTGTTTTGGGTATTTAATGTCCTTTGAGATTTAAAGACAACAAAAAGCGAATCCGGTTTTCTCCGATTCGCTTTTTTATTGTCCACTAAATTCCGTACCAATTAGTTCTTTGGTGCCGCTTTGATGCCACAGCCAATAGCTACTGTGTTGGTTTGGGCTATGGGCTCGTTGGCAAGCAGGGCATCTACGGCTGCTTCCACGTATTTATGGCTTACTTCGTCGGGCTTGGCATAATTATCGTCGATGGCTCCGATGTAACGAACGATATTTTTACCATCTTCTTTGTTTAGCACAAAAACGTGAGGGGTTTTGGTGGCTCCGTATTGAGGGTAGATATGTTGACCTTCGTCTACAAGATATGGGAATGTGAATCCTTTGTCTTGTGCCCGTTGTTGCATGCCTTTGAAATTGTCTGCCGGTTCAAGGGTTGGGTCGTTGGGATTGATGGCAATGACGGGATATCCCTGTGCTGCATATTTGTCGTTCAAAGCAATAATTCTGTCTTCGTAAGCTTTGGCAAACGGACAATGGTTGCAGGTAAAGATAACGATGAATCCTTTTGCATCTGTGTAACCTGCTAATGAAATCGTGTTGTTATCCACATTTTTCAAGCTGAAATCGGTAGCGCTATCGCCAATTTTGTAACCACGGTGCGTTGTGGTTTTCATTTTCTGAGCATTGATCTGCGGTGTGATCATGATCAGCAATATTACTGCACTTACTATAAATCTTATTCTTTTCATATCGATTGTTTTTGTTTATAAATGTCTGTTGATGAGTTTTACTAATTCTTCTTTTTCTATTACGTTTTCAACAAATTCCAGTTTTTCCCCGTTTCGATAAAATACTGTTGCCGGAATAGCTCCGCTCCAGTTTGTATGTATTGCCGGTATCCATTCGTTCATTCGTTTATTATCATCCAGAAGATATACATCGGGCGTTATGTTGTTTTTGTTTATAAAATTTTTGACTGAGGTATTCAGATCTTTAGCCATGTCCAACGTTACCAGAATCATTTTGAAATGCGGGTTGTTGAGGTACATGTTGTTTACTTCCATAAAACCGGGTAACTCGGATACGCAGGGTTTACACCATGTAGCCCAGAAATTGACAACATATAGTTTGTCGTCTTTTCTGTTGATGATGGTTTTGAGTGCATCGAAATTCACGGTTTTCAGTATTTGTTTGCCCGCGGTGGAAACAGCTGCGACCTTCTTGTGGCTTTTTCTGTGTATCTGTTGTCCGTGAGCATGGAGGCAAGTAAGTATTGTAAAGAGTATAAACAGTTTTCTCATTGTGTGTATTTTTTAAATGTGAAACGTTTGCCGTATACCGTTTGTTTGGACGTGGGGTCGATAATTGGCTTAATGTTTCTCGTTTTTGATACTATTTGGCAAAAAGATGATTAAATTCATGTTTATTGTGCCAGCTTCGATATCCACTCTTGTAACTCGAAACTATTTACTTGTAACTATTTTAATACTTTTCCTCAATCTCTTTAAGCACTTCTTCGTGACTGTGTTCGGTTTTGAAAAAACGGGCAAGTGTAGCGGTGCTCATCGGATTCTGTGGTTTATAGTCGGGCAATGGCTCCATGGTGGCTAGGTGCCACAGCCCTGAATCTATTACAGCTTGTTTCAGACGTGGTAGTGCTTCAAAGTCGGTATCGATGAAAAAACTTAGCTTGTCCATGCCCAAAAACTCTGTTTCTTTTCGGCCTATACCCAATATCTCCTGTAGTTTTTTTCCTTCAGGGGCATTTTGGTTGCAAATAGGTAAAAATGTGAGAACAAATAATTTATCTTTTATAATGGTAAATGGTAAATAACCTATTATACCGGTGTTGTTTTCCGTCAGTTTCAGAACGCGCTGGCCGTTATTTAATGTGGCCGTTTGGCAATGTGTTAGTGAACTATTCAGACATAAGTTTCGGATTGCTGCCGGCAATATGTCTATTCGTTCTTTCATTCTTGTTAAAGCATGGCTCTGAACGTATACTTCCAGCAGATGAGTGCGATCACTTTCTTCTATAATCTGGTTGTAGGGGATGGTGATAGGTATTGCCTCTCCTGTCAGAAACGAGCCGCAGATGGCTTGGTAAGCCGGACGATATTTATCGTTGTAAGCAAAATGTATTTTCTGCGGACTTACAGCCGAAATAGTTATAAGGGCGCCCGAGCGAAAAGCTTCATTAATATCCCAGGACCAGTCAAACCCGTAAATCCGAATGTTTATTTTTGACAAGCTGGATACTCTGTAGCGTAAATACTGCCAAAGATCCATCATAATGTTATTGTCATTTTCATATAATACCTGTTCTATTTTAGTAAAGATCAGCTGGTATGTTTCTTTATTCTCTATTTCCTCCTCCGAACTTGCTTTTAATGCCACGTAGGTCATGAAACAAATACCATAAGTGAGAAGATCCGTATAGCTTAAGTTTATTTCTTGATTGCTGTTAACCGGATATATTTTTATGAAATCATATAACTCTTGCTGAATTTTCTTTATATAATGACGTGGAATTGCATGTCCGGGCCTGGCTTTTACACGCGGAATGTCTCCTTTTATTTTCATCATACTTATCTTTTGCTTTTTGGTAAAGCGGTCGTACAATGCCGGATCAAGATCCATTAGTTGAAGCGTTTTGCGGGCGACGGCCGAGTACTTGTCGAAATAGGTTTTTGTTACTTCCAGTGAGCGGGTGATGCTTGGTGGTTGTTGCTTTTTTTTCTTTCTGCTCTTTGCCATAATGTAAAACAATTTAGGGTTAGTGATTCTTCTTGTTGTTAGTTTAAAGTGGCGCTGCCAGGTTTTTGTGTTAGTTGCTACGAATATAAATTAATATGTTTCCTCAATCTCTTTGAGTACTTCTTCGTGGGTTCGTTCGGTTTTAAAAATAGTTGCCGAAATGCCCGGAGTGCGCTGTATGTTTTCAATAGGTTCAATAATTGATTGTTTGTTGGTCAGATAAATAAGATCGTTTACTTCGAGGGCATGTTTTAGCTTAGGTATTTTATCAAAATCGGTGGTCAGAAAATAGCTGAGTTTATCCATGCCGCAGATTTCGAGTTCTGCTTTTGTTACTCCAAGTGTCTGGCATAGTTTTTTACCAATGGGAGTCGTAGGATTTGATACCGGCAGTACGGTCAGGATAATGACACAATCGTCCTGAACGATAAAGGGTAGGTAACCTATAATATTTTTATCAATATTATGCATTTCAAAAGCATTTCGACCAGTTTCAAGCCTGACTACATCGCTCGTCACGGCAGATGCTATTATGTATAAATTTCTTTCGAATACGTTGATTGTGTCAAGGCGCTCTTTCATGCGGAAGAGTGCATGGCTTTGAATGTAAACTTTGAGTAACTTATCTGGTGCGCTGTCTTTTGATACTCTGCTGCGTCGCGTATTCAGATAGGTAACTTCCGACTTCATAAAATTGGGTATCAGCAACCTGTATGCCGGGCGCTTTTTGTCATGAAAAGTAAAATTTCTTTTTTCACACTCAATGGAGGTAATCTGAATGAAAGCGGCAAACATCATCCGTTTATTGGTTTCTTTAAATACCAGTTCGAACCCGTACATGCGGTAGTTGAATTGAGATAAATGTCCCAATATGTTACGCAAATACTCAAAATAGGGCATCATCAGGGTATGGTCGCCAAAATCTTCGTAAATATTCACCTGTTCGGCTATCATTTTATAAATTTCAGCCTGTTCGCAGAACTGTTTGTCTTTAGATTTGGCACTCATGAAGGTTCCGAATTGTGAGCCCATGGTCAGGTAGTCGTAATAGGATAGGCCTAAGTCTGGATTACCGATGCACATATACTCCATATATTCGGTAGAGTATTTTTGGATAAGCTTTATATACTGTCTTGGAACCTCGTGCCCTGGTTTTGCTTCGAAGTGCGGCGCTGCAAATTTAGCCCGCATCATCTCTATTTTTTGTTTCTTCGTGAACTTATCGTATAGCCCCGGATTCATGTCCATTAGTTGTAAGGTTTTACGAGCCACTTCTGAAAATTTATCGAAAAAAGTCTTGGTCACTTCGTAGTCTCTTTTTATAGAAGGCGGTGCCTGCATTTTTTTCTTTTTTCTACTTTTTGCCATAAGGTAAACAATTTCGGGTTTGTGATTTTTGTTGTTTATTTAAAGCTTGCCGGAATTTTGTAGACCGGCTTAATATATTTTCTCTATTTCTCCGAGAATTTCTTCTTTGTTGGGTTCGTTGGCTTGTTGCCTGAAAAAACGATTAATCGTACTGCTGTTCTGACCATATAACGATTCGTTGAAGTTTTCTTCGGGCTTCATCTCTGTCAGATGCCACATGCCGGCTTTTTTGAGTGCATCCCGCAAATGAGGTACGGTGTCAAAGTCGGTATTTTGATAAAAACTTAGTTTATCCATTCCCAAAAAGATCAGATCATTCTTTTCGGTGTTTAAGGCCTCGCAAAGTAGCTTTCCTTCGGGCATAGCAGGGCTCGAAAGGGGAATAAAACTCAGTATAAATAAGTTGTGATTGATAATTGTAAACGGTAAATAGCCCAGTAACTCTTTATACACATTCTCCAACCGGATAACAACCTTTCCGCTTTCCAGGGTTGTCGTATTGCATATCAGAAGCGAACTGTTCAGGTAGATATTCCGGTGAAAAGCTGAAACTGTGTCCAATCTCTCTTTGAGTCTGTTTAAAGCGTGGTTTTGTATATAGAATTCAATCCGTTTTGTGCTGGTACTGGTTTTTACAATTCTGTTGTAGGCCGCACCCAGATGATAAGGTGGGGTGGATGCAAATTCACCCATAGTTACCCGGTATCCCGGACGAACTACTCCTTTGTATGAAAAGTTTACTATTTCCGATTTGGTTTCGCTCAGTATTACATGTGCCCCAAAGAGACTTGAATTATCAACAGGTTTCCACACCCAGTCAAATCCATAAATCCTGAAATTTAATTTCGATACTCCGGTTAATACATATTGGATATAGCGGATGAAGTTGGAAATTAAGTTTTTGTTGAGTTCGGGATTCGATTCGTATATCTCGCACTGTTTAGTTATAAGCTCGTAGTTTGGGTGGTTGTCATTTTTGCTTTTAGCAACTTTTACTCCGGCTATAAAAGCCATACCCATAGTCGAAAAATCAAGTACCGTAAGTCCAATGCGTTTATCGCCTACGTACTCAATTTTAAGAAACTCATATAAGGCTTGTTGAATTGCTTTGATGAGCCGTTGTGGTATGCAGTGCCCCGGTTTGGCAACTACTTTAGGAACCGCAAACTTTATACGCATTATTTCCTGCTTTTGTCTTTTGGTAAACTTATCGTAGATTGCCGGATCAAGTTCCATTAATTGAAGCACTTTGCGTGCTGTAACCGCAAACTGATCGAAATAACTTTTTGTTATTCCATACTCTGAAGGGCGCTTTGGCGGGGTCTTTTTCTTTCTTTTATTAGCCATAAGTAGATGGAATTTATGGTTAGTAATTTCAGGTTATTGATTGCCAACCGCTCTCAGGAGGTCGGCAGTTATTGTATTAGATTGTTGTTTAAATTAAGCTTTTACAATTATCTACTTCTTATTATTTGTGCTAAATAAATGATTTGATAATTTTAGACCTCAAAAATAAAAAACATATTTCAGATTAACAACAATTCCTCAAAAAAATTATTTATAAGCTTATTTTATAGTATAAATTGTCGCATATGAATTTTTAATTCAAAATGAAAACTTATTTATTTTTAAAAATAATAAAAATGACAGATGTTATATTTGCAGCCTATTCATGTGTTTAAAATCAGTTTGTTGCATGTTAAAGTGCGACCAAATTAATTAATAATATGTTTTCATGAGTGTCCACTAAAATAAATTAAGGAAACACTCTTTTGTTATTAGTTATAAATTTGTTTTTGGTAATAATTGTAATTGGCTTATTATATGGTAATTGTGTTTTTAATTATTTGTAATTTTCAATGAAAAGAGATTCTTACTTTATTTTTTTTACAATTCAATCAGAAATAAAATTCAAGTTGACACGCATAATAAATATCAGTATAACCCTTTTAGATAGCAGTTTCAGATGAAAGTTAATGACTTTAAGTAGACACTCATGATATGTTTTGTGTAGACGATATTCACATGAACAGTCTTGTTACTCCTGGCTATTTGCTTATAACCAATTGTATTGTGTGCCGTACTGCCACTTTAGATTATGCACGGCTTAGGTTTTAATTGCAGGATATGAAAACCCGTCAGGCGATGGTTTGAAAACAGGTTGCGAAATTACCGGACCATCCGGTTGGTGCTCAAAACTGCAATGCGGTCTTATCTTGAAAAAATGCGGTGTTGCAAATCAGCAATGCGGTAGAATAGATGGCTAATGCAGATAAAAAACAAGAATATTATTAATGATTGTTTTTGGGTTATTTTTCTGAAATCGTAGCTAAGATTTCGTCTATGTTAGCTAAGATTTCTACAATCGTAGCTAAGATTTCGTCTATGTTAGCTAAGATTTCTACAATCGTAGCTAAGATTTCGTCTATGTTAGCTAAGATTTCTACAATCGTAGCTAAGATTTTGCTATGTTAGCTAAGATTTCTACAATCGTAGCTAAGATTTCGTCTATGTTAGCTAAGATTTCTACAATCGTAGCTAAGATTTCATCTATGTTAGCTAAGATTTCTGTAATCGTAGCTAAGATTTTATCTATGTTAGCTAAGATTTCAGAAAAATGACCCTGAATTTTAAAAATCGTAGCTACCATTTTCTTTTTCTTAGCTCTCTTGCATGAGAGGGTGGATCCGATTGGAAATACGAAGCAAAATCATTTAAATAGCTGCACGTGGTTTTTATCTAATTGAACATAAATTCATTGTAAAATAGATAAAAACGAGGAATTTTGTGGATAAAAGTAAACGGAAGAATATAATGTCGTATTTTCAAAAAAAGAATGGAATGCAGATAAGCGCTGATATAGCGGAGGTAAGCAGATGATAATTAAAAGGATCTGAAGCGGATTTTAGTCATGCAAGCATGATAGATGAAATCATGAACTATTTAAAATCATACGATTATACTTTATTCTACCGAATCAAAATTAAACACCTTAATCCTGAAGATCGGGATGTTCCAAGGCACAAAAGCTAAGTTTTCATGAAATAAAAACTTAGCTTTTGTTTCCTTGAAAATGTAGACGATACATAACTTAAGTAAATGATAATTATTATTGCTATGTTTTTTACCACAATAGTTTACACTAGTTTTAAATAAAAGATATAAGACTAAGAACACATAGATTATCCCGGGTGCCGGGATAATTTCAGACTAAGCAAAAGTATCGTCAGATACTTTTACTATGTGACCTAAGTCTTTTTCCCCCATTATTTCTCCCAGCTTGTCCCGATTAATTGGGAATATATCGGGATGTTCCATATGTGTGCTATGTGATAGAAATATATCATTAAATATTGGAAACTACTTATAATTCATCGTTTATAACTCATAATTCATAACTCGCAACATCTCTTTTATTCTATTGCAAATTCATCCATTTCAATGTCTTCCGAGTAAGTTTTGCTCATAATGCGATCGGCTACTTTGCAATATGCCCACGGGAAGTAAAACCCGAGTGTGATAATGCTCAGGAGTAGTTGCCCCCACATAAATAAAAAATCGCTTCCTGCTTCCATGTCGTAACCAAATGCTTTGCTTTTTTCGTCCGATTCGGCAAAAGTTCTTTCGGCAAAGTATTGGTACATTTTCAGGTATGCAAGGGGTGAATAAATGCCCAGTGTGATAACCGAAAGCAATAGTTCGAGAGCTATTTTACCCAGCGATGCCCAAAGTTGGGTTTCCATTTTGATGGTGTAGCCTTTGAACGTGAAGTTTACCGACCATTTTGTAATAAAATACAGATAGGGAATGATAACAACAAAAATTAATAGGAGTACGCCGATACTGCCCGGCGTGGTTGAGGCGTGGTTGAGGCTACCTATTGTAATTATAAAGAAGAGTATGATCAGAAATATTATAGCCACAATAAACAATGTGATGATGCCAAATAAGTCCAGGCCTTTTCCATTAAATTTGAAACTGTTGGAGTCATGTGCAGTGTTTTCGGAAAAGAAGTCGTATATTTTTTTGATAAACCAGGGCGAATAAATGCCCAAGGTAATGATTGTAAGAAAAAAGCCCAGAATGATCATGCCGATGAACTCGCCGAATCGACCGCCGAATACAAAGTTTTTAAGTTTAAACTCTGTACCTTCAATAGACATTTTGGCGATAAAAAACCCGATAGCATTTCGCACGATCATAAGTAAAATCGTTATGCCCAGCAATCCAAATGTTTCGGACGCATGTTGCATTACTTCGTGAGGATCGGTGCTGGGCTGAGTCTTGAGACTTTCCATCCTCACCTGAATGCAGATGTACGGAATCAAAAATAGAAACATGTAAAGAAGCCATACCGGAAATAGTTTTCGTCCGGTTAAATTAAACTTGAAATAGTTTTTCATTGCTGATTAATTTTTAAATTGTATATAGATAATTTAGTTGAAAATGCGTTTGTTTTGGTCTTCAATGTCGATTAAAAGCTGCTGAATGCTGCATACGTTGCATCAACAACAGATAAACACCTAGTCGTTTAGGTAAACTAGTTGTTAATAGGGTGTAAAGATAATAATTATGTTTAAATTAATGAGCTTTTCTGAAAAATATTGCACTAAATGGTATGATTGCTCTGAGTTATTCCTGTCAGTAAGCTTAAAAAAGGCATTACAGCTTCTCTGCCATTGCCAGTAGCTCGGTCGTTGTTTTCAGGTTGCGTGTGGTGGCTGTAGTTTTCAGTTTTTTTCAAAAAAAGTATTGTTCAGCTTTGTGATGCCGTAGCCGTTGGGGCAGTGAAGGTAAATCATTTTGCCCGACAGCCGGAATTCGTCCGGCCTGAATTGTTCGGGGTTTATTTTGTCGACTAAAGTTATGTCGGGTGTTTCGGCTAAAAAGGTTAGGTGGATTGTATTTGGATCTTTTGGGTTGGCTGACGTAAAGGGGTTGTTGTTTATCGCGTCGCGTAGTTCCTGCATTGACAGTACCAATACAGGAACTACGATTCCGAATGTTTCGGCTATACAACTACTTATTGCTTGTGCCAGTGTGCGTGTGTCGGATGTCTGGTGATGGAAGAGCACATTTCCACTTTGAATGTAACTCTGCACATTCGTGTAGCCCAGGTTGGAATACATTTGGCGCAGCGCATCCATTTTAATGCTGTTGCGTCCGCCAACATTAATGCCATGCAATATGGAGATGTATGTGCAATTATTTTGCGTCATTAATCGAATTCTGTTTTACCTGCTTCAGAATATCGTTCATCAGGTCTATTTGTACTTTATGAATCTCCAGCACTTCCTGCTGCTGACTGATAATCATATGGTCAATTTTTTCGTGTAGCATTCTCACTTCCATTTCGGCTTTCAAATTGACCATATAATCATTCTTAGCCCGGTCCCGATCTTTATCTTCCTGCCGGTTTTGGCTCATCATAATGACCGGTGCCTGCATGGCGGCAATGGTAGACAGGATTAAGTTCAAAAGAATAAAAGGGTAGGGGTCAAAAGCTTTGTTGGCCAGCCAAAAGACGTTTAAAAGTATCCATATCAGCAGGAATACCGAAAAGGAAATGATAAACGTCCAGCTTCCGCCAAACTCAGCCACTTTGTCGGCAATTCGTTCCCCGTAAGTTGATGGCTGCACATCATCATCCAGCTTGTCGGTCAGGGTTGTTTTGTCTTTCAATGATTCCAACACGGTTTTTTCCATTGAGGTCAGTTTGCCTATTTGTTTGGTGAGAAAGGATTCAATGTATTTCTCGCGAAAACCGTTTAGCTCTGTTTCGGCTAAAAACCTGTCGGTGGAGAACTCCGGATGTTCTTTCTGTATAATAGCCAGTATTGATTTCCGGATTGATTTTCCTGACACCTTCTCAGAATTTGGAAACTCAATACCTGATAGGTCACTTTTAAAATTGTCCATGATAGTTCGTTTTCTGTTTTAGTTTCTGTTTGTTTATTGCAAAAGTACGTTTTTTCGTGCAGTAATCATTCCTGTTGTTTAATCGTTTGTCAAATGTAATTCTATATTTCAAACAGTTAAACAAACTTGTGTTCAGAACAATAAAACAAGTAAATATGTTTTGCTTTCATTCCTGAAAATAATTAATAATCCAGTATAAGGGGTGTAAAGGTCAAAGTTGAAGATTGCGGAACGACAACTTTTTATTCGTTGGATTTTCCCATAAAACTTGCTTTTCAGCTAAAAATGTGCTGTTTATTCGGGATTTTTTACGATCTTTGTGCCCCAAATACACATATAAAAATTTGAATGAAGACAAACAATGAAAAATGGCAGGGAAATTCGGGTCATAAATCGAATTCCGGTGCCGGCCGTGATGGTAAACCGTTTGAGAAACGCGATGTGAAATCAATTTTGAAAGGATCACGTGGAGCTGCTAAATTTAGTTCAGACAGACCAGCCCGTGATGATAACCGCACATCCGGAAATTCGGATTATAAGAAAAAAGACGAAAGCCGCCCCGCTTATGGCGACAGAAAACCTTTTGGAAATACTGAAGGACGTCCTTTTGGCGAAAAAAGATCGTTCCATAGTAGTGCAAGTTCAGACAGACCCGCTTACGGTGACAGAAAACCGTATGAAAGCCGCGAAGGTGGTCGTTCTTCATTCGGAGAAAAGAAATCATTTGAAAGCCGTGGTGACAGACCCGCTTATGGAGATCGTAAGCCGTGGGAAAATCGCGAAGGCAGTCGTCCTGCTTTTGGCGGACCAAAGAAACCCTGGGAGAATCGTGAAGGTGGTCGTCCTGCTTTTAATGGTCCTAAAAAACCATGGGAAACACGCGACAATAAACCAAAGCCCTGGGAAGACCGCCTGGACAGCAACGGTGAGAAAGCATATGGTAGAAGTTATAACAACGCATCGGCCGATGAACCTCGTGATGGAAAACTAAGTTTCAAGAAACCGGGCGAAGGACAAAAGCCTCAGTTTATTGAAACCCGTTATGACAATAAAAAAGATGGAGTAACGTTTCGTAAACCGGCTCGCCGAGCAGACGATAACTACGATCCAAACTCTAAGTATAGTAACAAGAAACAACTGGAATACAAAAAGGCTGTTGTCGATCTGACAAAACCACTTCGTTTGAATAAATTTCTGGCTAATGCCGGAATCTGTTCGCGCCGTGAAGCTGATGAGTATATACAGGCTGGCGTCATTTCAGTAAATGGCGAAATAGTTACTGAAATGGGAACCAAAGTATTGCTTACCGATAAAATCATGTTCCACGATCAACCTGTACGTTCTGAACGTAAGGTGTATTTGTTGTTGAACAAACCGAAAGACTGTGTAACTACTTCGGAAGATACGCACGACCGGACAACGGTACTTGATTTGGTGAAAAATGCTTGTAGCGAGCGTATCTACCCGGTTGGTCGTTTGGATAGAAACACTACGGGTGTTTTGTTGTTGACTAACGATGGTGATTTGGCTTCGAAACTGACTCATCCTAAATACGACAAGAAAAAGATTTATCATGTAACTCTTGATAAAGCGCTTGAAAAAGCAGATTTCGAAGCTATATTGGCCGGTATACCGTTGGATGATGGTGTTATAGCCGCTGATGCGCTGGAATTTGTAAAAGAAGGTGATTTGAAGCAGGTTGGCATTGAAATTCACTCGGGTCAAAACCGTGTGGTGCGTCGTATCTTTGAGAAACAGGGATATAAAGTGATTCGTCTGGATCGTGTTTTCTTTGCCGGTTTGACAAAAAAACAACTTCCACGTGGAAAATATCGCTTCCTGAACGAACGCGAAATCAATATGCTTAAAATGGGTGCTCACGAGTAGGCACAAGTGGTTACAAGTAAATAGTTACGAGTTACAAGATAGTTTTTCTGATTTTTTTCTTTCAGAAAACAGATCATTCAATATTATTACTTACTTATATAGAAAATCCTCTGCAACTTTTGCGGAGGATTTTTTGTTATAGGACATACTTAAAGCAAATAAGTAAGTAATGCGTATGAGTAGTTGAAAAAAATGGTCCGGAGGACATTCACATTTTAGCTTGTTTATCCCCTACAGGGAATTGGTTGTATCTGTTTCCATTTTCTAATGATATGTATTTCCTACGGGAAAATAACTCACTATAAATAGAACGTGTATGTACGCAACTCATGATTCGCACAAGTAACAGGGTTAACGATCTGCTTTCTGAAAGCAAAATTCAGAAAAACTATCTTGTAACTCGTAACTATTAACTTGTAACTATTTACAATAAGATTTATGAAAAAAGTAGTGATTACCGGAGGAACGGGATTTATCGGAACTTATATAGCTCAGCGTTTTCAGGAAAGTGGCTTTCGGGTGCTTCTTGTTTCGCGTTCTCCCGGGCATGTGTCATGGTCTCCGGTAGAACTTACAGAGGCTTTTGAAGGTGCTCAAATGGTACTTAATCTGGCAGGAAAAAGTATAAACTGTGTTCATAACGAATCTAATAAAGCTGCCATCATTCAATCGCGAATTAATACAACTTTGTGGATTGGCAATGCAATAGAAGCCTGCAAAGTACCTCCGCGGCTTTGGATTAATGCGAGTGCTACCGGCATTTATAAGTCAACGAAAGATCATCCGATGACAGAAATAGAAACAGAGTCGGGGTCGGGCTTTTTATCGGAAGTTGTGCGTCAGTGGGAAAAAACTTTTTTCGGGTTTAACTTAGCTGATACCCGACAAGTGGCATTGCGAACTTCGGTAGTGTTGGGTAGCGATGGGGGTGCATTAAAACCGTTGGTACTGCTGTCGAAATTGTGGTTGGGAGGCAGACAGGCGGATGGTAGTCAGATTTTCAGCTGGATTCATATTGAAGATTATTTTCGGGCTCTCATTTTTCTTTCAGATAATGATTCGGTTCGGGGTGTGGTTAATTGTACTGCTCCGGGTCCGGTTTCGAATAAAGACTTTATGCGGTCTCTCCGTAACCAACTTCGCGTACCTGTAGGTTTTTGTGCTCCGGCTTTTGCCATTAAATTAGGTGCCAGATGGATGGGTACTGAGCCTGAACTAATTCTCGATAGTACGTATGTCTTACCCAAGCGATTGCTCGATGCCGGTTTTCAGTTTGCTTATCCTGATGTCGATAAGGCTCTTCATAACTTGTTAGAGTAAACAAAAAAGTCCTCCGAATATTTTACGGAGGACTTTTTTGTTTAGAATTGTGGTGGTGGACCATCGTTGCCACCTCTTCTGGGTGGGCGATCTCCTCTATCTCCCGGGCCCGGACCAAATCGATCGAATCGGTGTTCTGCCGGATTTTTAGACCCGTTGAATTTGCTGATCTTGTAAGTAAAGCTCAATAGAAAATACGTTGTGAGTGTGTTGAACTTGCTATATTGAATATAATTATCGCCAATTGATTGTCTGTAGTTCAATTGTTGGTGAAGAATGTCATTTACTTTTAGCGATAAAGCCCCTTTGTTGTTGAATACGGATTTATCGATGTATCCATTCCATATAAGTTGGTTTTGATCGGCTGTGGAGTATCCCTGAAGGGTGGAGTAATTCAGATCACTTCCAAAATTAATGTTATAGGGTAGGTGTAAGACAATGTTTCCTGATCCTGTCCAGTCTTTGGTTACTGCTTCTGTCGGATTCAGATTATTCTTAGTGTTTGAATACCTAAAACTTCCCTTAACCCCGATCTCAATAACATCTTGTGTGAATGTGAGCGCAAGTGCTTCGCCTCCGTTATATCGGCGGGTGTCACTTAAGTCGCCTAGCGGAAGATTGTAAACGTCTATCGTTTTCGAATCTAAATTCTTTGACGAATATCCATAGCGTTGATCCAACCCAAATGATGTGCTGGTATTGAAATGAAGTCTTTTTTCAATAATGGGGGTGTTGAACATTACATTCCCATTGATGCTGTAAGGGGTTGCACCAGCATTTACGGTTTGGCTGTATTGTTTACCAGTTTCGTCGTATATACTGTTTGCAACAAGCGCGTCTTTGGTGGCCTGAACATTCAGAAAAGCATTGAAAGATGAAAAACTAACATCGTTGAATGCGGAATACATAATCCGGAAGTTGTGACTGAATGAGGGATTTAAGTTGGGATTACCTACGCTCTCATTCATCAGGTTTGAGTTGTTCTTTACCGGTTGCATCTGGCTGATGCTTGGTTGCGATGTTTGCCCCCGATAATCAATACGCATGAATTTTTTCTTTTTGAAATTGTATTGAAAACGGCCAGTAGGGGAGAAGTTGACAACATGCAATGCCGGAACGTCGCGTATTGATCCATCGCCGTAAGTGGTGTTGCTGATTGTTTGCGAGGGTTCAACTTTGGCTCCCAGCATAAAGTTCCACAGTTTTTCTACGTGACGGAAGTTCATTTCTACTGTTTCGCTATAAAAATGGTTGTCGAAGTTATTGCTGTAAGCACTGTCTCTATCGGTGTAGAGATTATTAATGCTATCTCTATTGTACTGATTTTTTTCAGATGTAGAATTTGTCATTCGTGCTGCTACGGCAGTTTCCAACAAGTTTTTTTCGTTCCATAGCGGCTCTACGTACGACATACGTAAACTAAAGTTGTATTGATCTGAATTGTTTTTTGTGTATTGATCAATGGATGTAGGTTTGCCGACTGTTGTTTTATTCGAAAGATTGTAGCTTTCGCTGTTTGACTGGGAAAGTCCGGTCTGAAAATTTGTGGTCAAAGTACGTCCTTTTTTAGAGGCAAACTTGTGGCTGAAAATAACATTCAGATTGGCATCCAGCGAGGTGCCATTCCCTACATTGTTGGATTTTCCAACTGTGGTGGTGTCGGCACCAGTGAGGTACGAATAGCTATTGCTGCTATTCGAAAATGAGCGATTGTAGCCAATGGTTGGTTGTAATAAAATAGTGTTCAAGGTGTCGGGTTTCCATTCAGCTTCCAGTCGTAAATTGGCAGAATAGTTTTCCAGATTTGAAGTGCTGTTTGAATGATCGGTATATTTTGATCCGGACAGATAGCTTTCTTTGTTTGTCTCGGTGATTGATTCATTCGTTGAATGATTAAACGAGGCATCGCCACCAATTTTTAATTTAGAATTCAGCGGTGAATTATGATTCACTCCGAAATTTTGAGTTTGTGTAATTCCACCACTGGGGCCTCCCATTCCGGCCCGACCTCGTCCACTTCGGGTAGTGTTGGTGTTGTTGCCACCAGCTGTTATGGCTGTTTGTGACTCGCCATCCATAATATTTAAAAAGCTGTTGGTGTCGTATCGGGCATCGTTATTTAAGTCGGCTCCGGCACCACCGGTAATGTTTCCGAACATTCCTCTTTTTCGGCTGGGCTTGGTAGTCAGGTTGATTATTCGTTCAGTGTCGTTGTCTTCGAAGCCTGTGAGCTGAGCCATGTCCGATTTTTGTTCCAGTACCTGTACTTTCTCAATCATATCCGCCGGTATGTTTTTGGTAGCCATTTCGGCGTCATCGCCAAAGAACTTTTTCCCGTCGACCCGGATTTTTTTTATTTGTTGTCCGTTTACGGTTATTGTACCGTCTGTTCCTACTTCTACTCCGGGTAATCGTTTCAATAAATCTTCGACGACGGCATTTTGGTTGGTTTTAAATGCTGTGGCATTGTATTCTAATGTGTCGCCTTTTACGACCATCTGTGCTGCTGTGCCCTTAACTTCCACTTCGCCCAGCAGACGTGAGTTTTCTTGTAGATGAATGGTTTTGAGTATAATGTTTTTTCCATCCATGATGATTTTCTGGCTGTAATCAACATAGCCTACCATGGTTATTACTAAGTTGTAATTTCCGGGTTTTACTTTGTTCAGTATAAAGTTTCCTTTTTCGTCGGTTTGGGTGCCCTGTACGAATACTGAATCCGGGATGTGCAACAGTCTGACCGATCCCATTTCGATGGGTAATCCATTTTTGCCATCGAATACCATGGCTTGAATGCTGTGTTGGGCAATGGCTGATAGACTACTAAAAACAAGAATGGTTGCAATGAGTAAAATTTGTCTCATGGATGAAATATCAATAAGTAATTATTAATTTATAACTTCGGGATGAAAACCAAGTGGAAAACTCAGTTTGGATATAACATCCTTTTTTTTATTTGTTAGGTTTGACGAATGTAAAGCTAAAAGGTTTAATTGAACTGCGGTTTTTATTGCAATGGATCAGGAAAGGAAAACTTTCCGGATGGAAATCAGGGTTACGGGAGTTTTTCTGATCAGGTGGTTTTTTAGCGGAGAGAGTTTAATTGATCTTTTAAACTCTTTGAAAAATTGCGTGATACCGGAATTTCGGTTTCAGTGTGTTTTAAGACTAATTTAATTCCTTGAGAATTACCTTTAACCTGTGCAATTTTATGTGTATTGATCATAAATGCTCTGTGGCATTTCAGAATATTAGGGAAAGCTTTCAGCTGTTGTTCGGTTCGTTTTATGGTCGAACGTAGAAGTGAACTACTCAGGTTGTCATTCTGGATGTAGAAAATTTCAATATAGTTGCCCGTCGATTCGATATACAACAGTTGTGACGGATTTATTTCAAGTCGGTCTTTGTCATTTTCGGCCACAAGGCTGATTGTTTCGTTGCCGGTAACTTCTTCTTTGCTGTATAAATTGTTATTGAATTCTTGGGCTTCCTTCAGATTTATTGATAGCATTTTATTTTGCGTTATAACCGTGGTGATGACTATTGGAATAATGCCTACAGCAAAGGTGTAAAACTGAAAAATCAAAAAGGTAGATAGATACCACGATGAGTTTAGCCAGGAGGTATAAACGGAGTTGGCTAATCCGATGGTAAAAATAATTACTAATTGCCAGATGATTTGTTTTTTTATTGTCCAGTCATCGTTTTTCAATCCATTTTTCATTAAAGATTGGATGATATAGGAATCGAGGACAAGTACTATCAATGTTACAAATCCGTATCCGAAGCAGATCAGTGTTTTGTAGACTCCACGATAATTTGATAGACCAAAGGGTTGGAAAATGAGTAGGAACAGCCCGATGTAGATGCAAAACAGAATACGTGTTTTCCATTTGTTGTTGCCTTTGAACGAATAGTGTTGGTTTAGGTAGTCCTTAATCATTGTTTCCTTTGTAGTTAAAAAGAGCTGGTGTTTTTTTGTGTTGCAAATTTAAATAAAACTCTTGGATACAAAATTATTCCGGATGGGTTTTGTTGTATAATACAATGTTGGATGTCGGTTTAAGGTTGTGTGGCGATAAAAAAAAGAGACAGACCTGTTCTCCCGAACCGGTCTGTCTGTATTAATCTAAAAAAAGAAAGTATGGCGGAATTTCAATTATAGATACCAATTAATCAATTTATTTTGTTTTTCCGGCTTATGTTTCGCAAGTGCGGCCTGTTTCGATGTACTATATTTGTATTTTGATTACTCAGCTCAGGCTGTTAGTTTAAGCAGTGACATAATGAACTTTTAAACTGTTGCAAGGCTGTTTTTTTTTGTTTTCATGACTTAAACAGTTTGAGTCTTGAATAAGTTTGTGATCTGTTCTTACTTTTAGGAATTTCTTTGTTTTGTTGTGTGAAATATGTTTTTATTGGTGCAGTATGATCGTAAGTGAAATTCATCAGGTTTGCCCAAGATGGGAATGGCAGATTCTGTTTTACTTCTTGCTTGCCCAGGCTGGGCAAAGGAGAATTGGTTTCACTTCTAGCTTGCCCAAGCCGGGAATGAAAGAATCAGTTTTGTTTCTTACTTGCCCATGTTGGGCAAAGGAGAATCCGTTTTACTTTTAGCTTGCCCAGGCTGGGCAGAGAAGAATCGGTTTTACTTCTTGTTTGCCCATGTTGGGCAGAGGAGAATTTTTTCTGTCTTTATTCTTTGTTCTTTTCTCTCTATGGCTGTGAGTTATCATTTGGAATGCAATTGAAGCTTAAAAAAAAACTCCCCGATACGCATCAGCATATCGGGGAGTTGTCTATTGTCTTTGTTCTATTGTCGCAGAATTTATTTAGCCATTTCGATAGCTACAGCCACTTGTACAGTAGCTCCAACCATTGGGTTGTTACCCATGCCTAAGAATCCCATCATTTCTACGTGAGCCGGAACTGAAGATGAACCAGCAAACTGAGCATCGCCATGCATACGTCCCATCGTGTCGGTCATTCCGTAAGAAGCAGGACCGGCACCCATGTTGTCGGGGTGAAGTGTACGTCCGGTACCACCACCTGAAGCAACAGAGAAATATTTTTTACCTTGTTCGATACATTCTTTTTTGTATGTACCTGCTACAGGATGTTGGAAACGTGTAGGATTTGTTGAGTTACCGGTAATTGATACGTCAACACCTTCAGCGCGCATAATAGCTACACCTTCGCGAACATCATCAGCACCGTAGCATTTTACGGCAGCACGAGGACCGTCGGAATACGATTTAGTTTTGACAACTTTCAATTCGCCAGTATAGTAATCAAAATCGGTTTGTACATAAGTAAAGCCGTTGATACGAGAGATGATCATGGCGGCATCTTTTCCAAGTCCGTTCAGAATAACACGCAATGGTTCCTGACGCACTTTGTTGGCCGATTGAGCAATACCAATGGCACCTTCGGCAGCTGCGAATGATTCGTGTCCTGCAAGAAAAGCAAAACATTTAGTTTCGTTGCGAAGCAACATGGCAGCCAGGTTTCCGTGACCAAGACCTACTTTGCGGTCTTCGGCTACCGAACCGGGAATACAGAATGCCTGTAAACCGATACCTACTGCTTCGGCAGCATCAGCTGCTGAAGTACAACCTTTTTTGATGGCGATAGCTGCACCAACAACGTAAGCCCATTTGGCATTTTCGAACGCAATGTTTTGAATGCTTTCACAAATTTTGTAAGGGTCGATGCCTTTAGCGTCACAAATTGCTTTGGCTTCGTCGATATCTTTGATACCGTATGTATTTAGTACCGCGTTAATCTTGTTGATACGACGGTCATAACTTTCAAATAACATATCTTTTGTAATTAGATGATTTGTAAATTGGTTAATTGGGTTGTTAACTGTCAACTAAGAACTGTCAACTGTCAACTGGTTTGACTATTCGTGTCTTGGATCGATATATTTCGCAGCATTGTCGAAACGACCGTATTTACTAGTCGATTTTTTCAAAGCTTCGTTAGCATCTACACCCTTTTTGATCAAGTCCATCATCGGACCAAAACGTACGAATTCGTATCCGCATGCTTCACCATCTTCATCCAATGCCATGCGGTTGATATAACCTTCGGCCATTTCCAAATAACGAACGCCTTTAGCATTTGTGCTAAACATCGTTCCAACTTGCGAACGTAAGCCTTTACCCAAATCTTCCAATCCGGCGCCGATAGGGAGGCCACCTTCAGAGAAAGCCGATTGTGTACGACCATAAACAATTTGAAGAAACAATTCGCGCATAGCTACGTTGATAGCGTCACAAACAAGGTCGGTATTCAACGCTTCTAAAATAGTTTTTCCGGTCAGAATTTCTGCCGCCATAGCAGCTGAGTGAGTCATACCTGAACAACCGATAGTTTCTACCAATGCTTCTTCGATAACACCATCTTTAACGTTCAGGGTTAGTTTACATGCACCTTGCTGAGGAGCACACCAACCGATACCGTGAGTTAAACCTGAAATGTCTTTTATTTCTTTTGATTTCACCCATTTGCCTTCTTCAGGTATAGGGGCAGGACCGTGGTTCGGACCTTTTTTTACAACACACATGTGTTCTACTTCGTGCGAATAAATCATACTTTTGTTATTTAGTTAGTATAAAAATGAGTTTGATTCTGGATTCTTCAATTCGGACACAAAAGTACATTTTTTTTATGGCTTATCAATGAGTTTTTTTACCCAATATACCTATAGATATGAACATTTTTCGTTCTACTTTGTTAAGACTTGAAAAGTCGCCTGACGATATTTTTAAGTTTGTATTTAAAATGAAAAGTATGCTCAATTTTTACCCAATTACCAGTGTTTCTGATCCGCTTTTTACGAATTTGTTCAATCTTTATGTGCAGGCTTTTCCTCCAACAGAGCGGAAAAGCTGGGAAGGGTTGGAGTATGAATTGAGTTACGAAAAGCGTTTTCACGTTTATGCTTTTAAGCTGGACGATAAGTTTGTTGGCTTCTTGAATGCCTGGATTTTTGATCGCTTTTATTACATCGAACATTTTGCGGTAAGTCCGAATTTTCGTGATCAACATATCGGATCTGAAGCTTTAAAAATATTGATGTCGCAAACAAAATTACCGATTATTCTGGAGGTTGAAATGCCGAATAATCCTATAGCCATCAGACGAATTCAGTTTTATGAAAGGCTCGGTTTTTCAGTCCTTTCGCATAAATATGCTCAGCCTCCCTATGAGGGTAATGGATTTTTATTGCCCATGCAGTTAATGAGCAATAATCTTCACTTTGCAGGTACCCACTACGAGTTTATAAAAGAAAATCTTTATACGAATGTGTATCATTACACAGCGGAACCCGAACAAAAAGATGAGCTCTGAGCTGCTTTATAGAGATTTCTTATTCTTTTTTATCTGTTGATTTCTCTATTGGGTTTTGTCATAAATTTCCATGCAAGCCAGGCCATGCCGCCCATTCCGGTTGATAATGCTTTTTCGTCTATCTGAAAAGTAGCGCTATGCAGGCCTCCGGTGTTTGCATTTACTTTTCCTTTTACTCCGAAACGAAAAAAGCAACAAGGATATTTCTGAGTGAAAAATCCAAAGTCCTCGGATGTCATTCGGGTTTCGAGGGTGCGTATATTTTCTGGTTTTACCCATTCGCTTGCAAAGCTACGTGCAGTGTCGGTTATTTCTTCATTATTCGTTACGCAAGGATAACCTGTAGGCATGTCAATCTCAACCGTACAACCATGGGCTGCGCAAGTCTCGGTAATAATTCTTTTAATGTGTTCTTTTCCTTTTATGCGCCATTGTTCATCAAAAGTGCGGAAAGTGCCAGAAAGTAGTACTTCGTGTGGTATTACGTTGGTTGCTCCATCGGCAATTAATTTTCCAAAAGTCAATACCATGGGAGTTAGTGGATGGCAAAGTCTGCTGCGAACCTGTTGTAGCGATACGATTGTTTGCGCAGCGGCTAAAACAGTGTCGTTTACCAGGTGTGGCAATGCTCCATGACCACCTGTGCCATGTATCTTTAAATGAATTTCATCTGCCGAGGCCATTATCTTCCCTGCAAGAAAACCCATTGTTCCTGTTTCGAAATCTACCGATACATGTTGAGCCAAAATTATTTCTGGTTTTATATCATCAAATACGCCGTCTTCAAGCATGAGGCTGGCACCTCCCGGCGATTTTTCTTCGCCGGGTTGAAATATCAAAAGTATTGTTCCTTCAAACTTATTTTTTAGCCCGTTTAGAATTTTAGCAGCTCCCAGCAGACAGGCTGTATGAGCATCGTGACCGCAGGCGTGCATTATATTGATGTTTTTGGACTTCCATGGAATATCTACAGCTTCGCATACAGGCAGTGCATCCATGTCGGCTCGAAGGGCGATTACTTTCTTTTTCGGATTTTGCCCTTCTATTTTGCCCAGAATGCCATTGCCACCTATCTTTGCCCGAAACGGAATTCCCATTGCGGTTAGTTCGTTTTCAATGAATCTTGCTGTCTCAAATTCCTGAAATGAAAGTTCGGGATGTGCATGGAGGTGGTGGTAACAATTGATTACATAATCGTTGCTTTCGAGTGTAAGTTGTTGAATAAATGCTTTCATCTGCTTTGTTGTTAGTCACAACAAAGGTAGCTATTTTTTTTAGCGTTTCTTTAATGATATTTTTCTCTTTTTGAACCCGATTCTTTTTGAATTTTGTTATTTATTAGTTAATTGTATTCGTGTAAATACCAAGTTTGGTGAAATTGAATAGATATTTTAGATATTTCGGAAGAATGAGCTACATTTTTTATATTTTTGCATGTCTCAATAAACTCAGTTTAAAATAAAAACAAATTAATTTTATCTTTATGAAGAAGTATAGCTTATTATTTGTGTGTCTTGTGTTTTCATTAGTAGCAATGTCTCAAAAAGCAGCCATTAATTTTGAAGTCAAAGAACACGATTTTGGAAAAATCTTAGAAAAGAATGGTCCTGTAACGCACGTATTTGAATTTACAAACAAAGGTAATGCTCCTTTGGTGGTAAATAGGGTGCAGGCATCATGCGGTTGTACTACGCCTGTTTGGACTAAAGAACCTATTGAACCAGGGAAAAAAGGTATTGTGACTGTTACATATAATCCTGCAGGCCGCCCTAATGCATTTACCAAAACTATTACGGTTTATACCAATGGAAGTCAGGAACAGGTAGTGCTTATTATTAGAGGCGAAGTTATCCCAACTCCGAAACAACCTGAAGTTACTCCTGCTAAAAAATAAGTTTTCGTTGTTGCTGCGAACTGAATAATAGTTTGGATTTTTTGATTTAAATTCAAGAAAATAAAATGAATATGAAGAAGTGTAGTTTGCTGCTTATATGTTTTGCTTTGTCTTTTGTGGCTATGTCGCAAAAAGCTGTTATTAGTTTTCAGGAAAAAACTCATGATTTTGGCAGGATCAGAGAAGAGGATGGAAAGGTGACTCATGTTTTTGAATTTATCAATAAAGGGACTGGTCCGCTGGTTGTAAAACGGGTGCAGGCTTCCTGCGGTTGTACGACCCCGACTTGGACTAAAGAACCTATTGAACCTGGGAAAAAGGGATCTGTGACAGTTACCTATAATCCTCTTGGACGTCCTAATCTGTTTACTAAATCAATTACTGTTTATAGTAATGCATCCGACGAACAAGTTGTTATTACTATTCATGGTGATGTGATTGCGAAACAATCTGCTGAGAATTCGGCTTATCCGGTAAATATGGGCGGACTTGCTCTGAAAGCTAAGGTGGTTCAAATGAATAATGTGGATAAAGGCAAGTCGCAGTCTCGTGTTTTGGAAATTCAAAATACAACTAATGGAGATCTTAGACTGTCGTTGGAAAATCTACCGAACTACCTTACAGCTTCAGTTTTGCCGGAAATTTTGAAACCCAATGAAAATGGTAAGATAACGTTTACATTTAATTCGAAAATCTGTAATCAGTGGGGACCTGTTACCGATGATGTATATTTGCATTTAAATGGAGTCAAACAGTTTTCTGATGATTCAAATATTTTAGTGGTAAGTAACGTTGTTGAGGACTTTAGTAAACTGACTCTGGATCAGAAACGAAAAGCTCCGATTCTGGAGATGCCTGTACGGACAATTGATCTTGGTGTTGTTAAAGCTGGACGTAAATCAACAGGTAAATACAAGATAAGCAATAAAGGTCAAAATCTGTTGGAGATTCGTCGAGTAATCAATAACAATAGAGAATTGGCTGTTAAGATCTCCAAAAATGCGATCTCCGGGGGTAAATCCTCTAATATAATTGCCCGGCTTGATTCGAAAAATCTAGCTGTAGGAGATTATAAAAAATCATTTACATTGCAAACGAATGATCCGGAGAATAGCTTTCTTATTTTGATTGTTAGTTGGAAAGTTCAGAAGTAGATACTGGAAAAGCGAATTAAAATAGATTTTTAAATTTAATCAAAGAGCCAGGATTTTTTTTCTTGGCTCTTTAAGTCTCTAGAAGATATGCATTACAAACATAATGATCATCCTGAAAATGATCCAGATTATAAAGGCCTAAGTGTGAATGAGGGAGTTGAATCTGCTCCGATGGTGAATCCCTACCTGCAACTTACAAGAAAACGTAAGCGTTTTAGCGTTGCTGAGTTTGTTGAAGGTATTTTGGCTGGCGATATTACTATGTTAAGCCAGGCTGTTACTTTAGTTGAAAGTTCACTATCCGAGCATCAGCAGATTGCCCAGGAGGTGATAGAAAAATGTCTCCCTTATGCTGGAAATGCTATTCGTATGGGTATTACCGGTGTGCCAGGTGCAGGTAAAAGTACTTTTATTGAAGCTTTAGGTATGCACCTGGTTCGGCAAGGGCGTAAATTAGCTGTTCTGGCAATTGATCCCAGTAGTGAGCGTTCTAAGGGAAGTATCTTGGGTGATAAAACCCGTATGGAGGAATTGTCTGTTGCCAAGAATGCATTTATCCGTCCTTCTCCGTCAGCAGGTTCTTTAGGTGGTGTGGCGCGTAAAACACGTGAAAGTATTATTCTTTGTGAAGCGGCTGGTTTTGATACTATTTTTGTTGAAACGGTAGGGGTAGGGCAGTCAGAAACTTCGGTTCATTCTATGGTTGATTTCTTCTTACTCATTCAGTTGACAGGAGCTGGTGACGAATTGCAGGGAATTAAACGTGGAATTATGGAAATGGCTGATGGTATTGCTATCAATAAATGTGATGGAAATAATACAGACAAAGCCCGTGTTGCAAAAGCCCAATACCAGAATGCCTTGCATTTATTCCCTCCGCATGATTCCGGTTGGTCACCCGAGGCTATAACGTGTTCTTCTGTTGAATTGAATGGAATTCCCGAGGTTTGGAATATGGTTGAAAGATATGTTGAATTTGTAAAAGCAAATAACTTCTTTGAGCATAAGCGCAACTCACAATCCAAGTATTGGATGTATGAAACGATAAATGATCAATTGAAAGCAAATTTTTATCAGAATCCGGAGATTCAAAATTTATTGATTGATAGTGAAAGACGAGTACTTTCGAATGAATTGAGCTCTTTTGTTGCAGCAAAGAATTTATTGGACAAATACTTCGGTGGTATGCTAAAATAGCTAAGTTCTGATTAGGAGATACATATTACAGAAAAAGACGAACCTATAGTTCGTCTTTTTCTGTAATTATAAAGATAGAGTAATTAATACCCCCATTTTAAATAAACAGCTCCCCAGGTAAATCCGGCTCCAAAAGCGGTAAGGATTATGTTGTCACCTTTCTTGAACTTTTTTTCAGCTTCCCACATTCCTAGCGGAATGCTGGCTGCTGATGTGTTGCCAAAATGATCGATATTGATAACTACTTTTTCATATTCAACACCTGTGCGCTGCACTACAGCATCAATAATGCGGAGGTTTGCTTGATGAGGAATTAACCAGGTAACATCATCTTTTGTCAGGTTATTCTTTTCCATGATCTCAGCAGAAACTTCTGCCATGTCAACAACAGCATGCTTAAATACATAAGCCCCTTCCTGGTAGATGGTGTGTTGTTGGTTTTCTACAGTTTCATGTGTTGCAGGATTTGCTGATCCACCGGCTTTCATTTGTAAATGTTTGTAGCCTATCCCATCTGTTTTGAGAAGTGAATCTACAACTCCAAAGTTTTCAGTAGTAGGTTCGAGAAGTACTACTGCTGCGCCGTCACCAAAAAGAGGTGCGGTAGTCCGGTCAGTGTAATTTGTAATTGAAGACATTTTTTCGGCTGCCAATACTAGTACTTTTTTGTACTTGCCCGATTCGATGAAGCTCGCTGCTGTTGAAAGCGAAACAATAAAACCGGAACAGGCTGCCTGAACATCAAAAGCAAGGGCATTTTTTATTCCTACTTTATCGGCGGCCATAGAAGCGCAAGATGGAAAAATATGATCCGGAGTGCTGGTTGCACAAATGACTAAATCAATTTCTTCAGGTTTAGTCCCTGTTTTTGCAAATAAATCCTCAATGGCTTTCGCACCCATAAACGAAGATCCTGCGTGTTTGTCTTTTAATATACGACGCTCTTTGATGCCAACGCGAGTTGTTATCCACTCGTCGTTTGTGTCCATCATTGTGCTAAGTTCGTGGTTGTTCAGAATGTACTCGGGAACGTAGCCCCCTATGCCAGTAATAACCGCTTTGATATCGGACATGTTTGATATAGATTAAAAAAAAATCAAGCCCTAAAACGAAAATTTAGAGCTTAATTGATTATTTGAAATGTATTTTCTTTTAATAAAGTTGCCGGAATTATACCGTTGCTAACTTTTCGATAGCCAATTTACCTCTGTAGTAGCCGCATTCGCCACAAACTGTATGATAAATATGTGCTGCACCGCAATTTGAACATATTGCTAATGTTGGAGCTTCAGCCTTATAGTGCGTTCTTCTTTTTCTTGCTCGTTGTTTCGAAATTTTTCTCTTAGGATGTGCCATCTTAGTTGTTTATTTAATTGTTTTCTGTTATGTTTTGCAGAGCGTCCCATCTCGGGTCTGTCTGTACTTCATCTGCTGTAAAATCGTCGTCTTCAAATTCTAATGCAGAATTATCATCATCATCATCGTCTTTTTGACGAGTAATGTGTTTTCTTAGTTTTCCGACCATCGTTTTGTTACATTCGCCTGTCGCATGTACATGTTTCATCGGAATGTTTAATACGATAAACTCATATAAAAACCAAGCTATATTAATTGCACCTTCTGATTCAGGAACAACTACAATATCGTCTTCTTCTGCAAATTTTTCTCCAAATTTAACTTGGAGCTTTTCTTTATAGTGAATTGGTTGCTCCATGTCATCCAGACAACGATCGCACGGAATGGTAATAGAACCATCGAGCAAAAACTGTAATTCAAAAGTACTCAGTTTCTTTATAACGCTGACTTTTGCCTTTACATTTCCTTTTTGTACTTCGGGGCTGTCTATTTTTTTGAAATACGCATCATCAAGTTCATACTCAATTACGCGTGTTTCGCTATTAATATCCTTTAGTACTATATTATAGAGCTCGAATTTAGACATTTTCACTTGATATTTAAAACCGCGCAAAGGTACGAAAATATGTTCTATTACGAAATACTTTCTTTTTTATTTTATCAATTTTATTCGGAGTGCCCATTTAATTTGCATATTCACAGAGTTTAATCTTATTTTTTGATGATCTTACAAGTACTGTTTAGTGCGGACCTATAACTTTGATTTAGAACTTAAAATAATTCGAAAAATAGTTCCGGTGTTCAATTCCGATTGTTTTACAAATATTTTCCCTCCATGATATTCTTCGATAATGCGTTTTGCGAGTGACAGCCCCAAGCCCCAGCCTCTTTTTTTTGTCGTAAATCCGGGAGTGAAAATGACTTTAAACTTTCGACGATCTATACCTTTTCCGGTATCTTTTACATCAATATAAATCTCCTCGTTTTTATTTGTAACCAAGATGTTTATTTTTCCAATCCCATCCATGCTATCGATTGCATTTTTGCATAAATTTTCAATAACCCATTCAAACAATGGAGTGTTTAGTCTTGTAAATATAGGTTCTTCTGAAGAAAAATTACATTCAATTGAAACCTTTTTGGATGATCGTTTTGACATGTATTGTACCGCATTCAAAAGCGTTTCATTTAAACTGACTATGATTAAGTCGGGTTTTGAACCGATTTTTGAAAATCTTTCGGCAATAATACTCAGGCGGTTTATGTCTTTTTCCATTTCTACAATTAAATTATCTTCCCGGTGTCGCATTTTGAGAAGGGCTACCCAAGCCAACAAAGAAGAAATGGGAGTTCCTAGTTGGTGAGCGGTTTCTTTAGAAAGCCCTACCCATAGCTGATTCTGCTCGGCTTTTTTTGTTCCGGAAAAAGCAAAGAAAGCAACCAATAAGAACGCAATTATTACTCCAAACTGAACGAATGGAAAATAATATAATTGCTTTATAAATAACGAATCATCATAATATATATATTGTTTTGCGTTGTCGAGATCAAATTTAATAGGTGCATTTATAGTTTTGAATTTATCAATTTTATTTTTGTAAAAGTCGGAAATTTTAGTTTTGGGCTCATTAATATTTAATGAAGAAATGACATTGTTGTGCGCATCGGTCATAATAATGGGAATAGTCGTATTGCTCTCAATAATTTTTGCAATAAGATCAGTGTTTGTTCCTTGATCCAGTAAGATTGACTGATGTATGGCTTCGGCCCAAATTTCGACTTTTTTTCGTTCTTCTAAAGCCAATGAATTAGCGAGTCTGTTGGTAAATAAAGTAGAAATAGACATGATGGCAACAGCTAAAACAATGAAAATAAGTTTTAACCGCAGTGACATCTCGTATAATTTATTGATGCTGAGCATTGAAATCGAAGGTGTTTTAGAATAGATCGTTTTTTATTAAAACGTCAAATGTACTAAAAAATTATGAGTAAAAGCTTAGATTTTACATCTGCATAAATTGTCGTATCTTTGCAACGAATAGTACTGAAAGTAATCATTTATATGGTGCGAAATACCGATAACCAATAACTGATACTAAAAACCAATAACTGATAAAAAGACATGCATAAATCTGGTTTTGTAAACATTGTAGGTAATCCGAATGTAGGTAAATCTACGTTAATGAATGCCTTAGTAGGTGAGCGAATATCTATCATAACTTCTAAAGCCCAAACGACGCGTCATCGTATTCTGGGAATTGTGAATGGTGACGATTTTCAAATCGTTTATTCTGATACTCCCGGGGTTTTGAAACCAAATTATCGACTTCAGGAGTCTATGCTTAATTTTTCGCGTTCAGCTTTGTCGGATGCTGATGTGTTGCTCTATGTAACTGATGTTTTCGATACTTATGAAAAAAACGAAGACTTTGTAGAAAAGGTAAAATTGAATCCGGCTCCTCTTTTGCTTATTATCAACAAAATAGATTTAATAGATGAGGAAAAACTGATTTTGTTGGTTGAGAAATGGAAAGAATTGTTGCCTCGTGCAGAAATTTATCCTGTATCGGCTTTAGAAAAATTCAATGTTGATTCTTTGTTTAGTAGAATTAAAGATCTATTACCAGAGTCGCCTCCATTTTTCGATAAAGACCAGCTAACCGATAAACCAGCTCGTTTTTTTGTTACGGAAATTATCCGGGAGAAAATTTTGATGAATTACGAAAAGGAAATTCCATATTCAGTAGAAGTTGAAGTGGAACAATTTCAGGAAGATGACCGACTGATTCGTATCAATGCTGTGATTTATGCTGAGCGTGATTCGCAAAAAGGAATTTTAATCGGACATGGAGGTAAATCTCTGAAAAAGGTAGGAACCGAAGCCCGTAAAGATATGGAAGTATTCTTTGATAAAAAGGTCTTTCTTGAATTGTTTGTAAAGGTTGAAAAAGACTGGAGAAACAAAGATATTAAGTTGCGAAATTTTGGTTACAATCTGGATTAAAGATGAACAAAGAATGAGTGTTTTTGTTCTTTTAGAGTAAATACCATGTGATTTATATTTATCGTATTTGATGGGCATGGATAAACACTCGTACATTATTTCTTGCTGCTTATTTAACATTTAATTTAAAATAGAATGTCATGAAAAGTTCAGGTAATTTAATTGCAGCATTTATAGGCGGTGCAATTGTTGGTGGAGCATTAGGTTTATTGTTTGCTCCAGAGAGCGGTGAAGATACCCGCAAAAAAATTATGGATGCTCTTGAAAGGAGAGGGCTCAAATTGAGTAAGAGTGAAATCGATGATTTGGTTGATGAAATCAGAGCTGAGGTGAATGCTGAAGCAAAATGATTTATAAATAAATAAGATGATGACTGATAATTCGGAATCTACTGAAACTTTTCAACAGCTTTATGAGGACGTTAAGAAGTATGTTGCTTTACAAACTGAATATGTGAAGATTGAGTTTGTTGAGAAGCTTGGTATTTTATTGTCTGCTTTACTGATAGTCTCATTGGTGATTGTTTTGGTAGTAATAGCGTTATTCTATTTATTCTTTTCGATTGCTTATGCTGTTGAACCATTAGTGGGAAGTCTCAGTCTTAGTTTCGGAATCATATCAGGTGTTTATTTTATATTGACAGGTATTTTAATTCTATTTCGCAAGCGAATAATAGTTAATCCATTAGTCCGATTTCTTACAAATCTGTTTCTTGCTAAAAATCAATAATCAACGATATGGAAATAGTTCCAACTTCAATTCCAAAGAAAAAGGGAGCAGCTTTGGACGAATTAATGCTGCGTAAAGCAGAATTAAAACAACAAATTCAGGATCAGAAGCAGCTCATAAGGTCTTCATGTCAAACTGCATTTTCTCCGACCTCTATAATTTCTTCTGTTTTTGGCACATTTCAAAAAAGTCTGAATTTAGTAGACGGCGTTGTGATTGGATATAAATTTGTTCGCTCAATCAGGCGGTTAATACGCAGATTCAGATAACTGATTTAATTATATTGTATAACAAAGAAGACGGACTATTTTTCCGTCTTCTTTGTTTTTCTAAGAATTCAAAGAAAAATAATAGTACATTTGTTTGCAATACAAAAAAATAATGATTTGCGGAATAAGGCATTAAATATGATAGAATTAAATGGAAAGTATTAAATCAATATTTCGAATAGGGCATGGCCCTTCAAGTAGTCATACTATGGGACCCAAACTGGCAGCCGAACAATTTAAACAACAAACTCTCGGTGCAGTTTATTATAAAGTGACTTTGTATGGTAGCTTAGCAGCAACAGGTAAGGGGCATTTTACTGATAAAGCTATAGCTGATGCATTTTCTCCTGTTTTGGTTGATTTTGACTGGTGTCCGGAAATTATTTTGCCTTTTCATACTAATGGAATGAAATTCGCAGCATTTAATTCTGATAAAGAATTGATAAAGGATTGGGTGGTTTATAGTGTGGGTGGAGGCAAAATTGCTGACGAAAATTCGCATTTGAATGAACAACACGTTTATGAAGAGCGGACTATGTCAGAAATACTGTCGTTGGTAGAACGTCAGGGAAAAACCTACTGGGAATTTGTGCAGGATCATGAAGAATCAGATTTGTGGGACTATCTGAACGAGGTTTGGAAGACGATGCAAAATTCTGTTCGGGAAGGTTTGGATAATGACGGAGTGTTGCCTGGTGAATTGAATTTGCGCCGTAAGGCAGCTTCGTATTGGGTAAAAGCTAAGAGTTATAAAGTTAGTTTGCAGAATAGATGCCTTATAATGTCCTATGCTTTGGCTGTTTCGGAACAAAATGCCAGTGGTGCAAAGGTTGTTACTGCCCCTACTTGCGGTTCGGCAGGGGTGCTACCGGCTATTCTGTATCATTTGAAAAACTATCATGAATTTTCGGATAAAAATATCTTGCAGGCGCTGGCTACTGCCGGTTTGTTTGGAAATGTTATTAAAATGAATGCTTCTATTTCGGGTGCTGAGGTTGGTTGTCAGGGTGAAATTGGTTCGGCTTGTGCCATGGCTGCAGCTGCTTCCAGTCAGGTGTTTGGTGGTAGTCCGCAGCAAATTGAGTATGCAGCCGAAATGGGTCTGGAGCATCACCTCGGATTAACCTGCGATCCGGTTTGTGGCTTGGTTCAGATTCCTTGTATTGAACGAAATTCATTTGCAGCGTTGCGTGCGTTGGATGCAAATATGGCTTCGATGCTTTCGGACGGAAAACACATTATTAGTTTTGATAAAGTAGTGGAAACAATGCGATTGACCGGACGAGACTTGCCAAGTCTTTATAAGGAAACTTCGGAAGGTGGATTAGCTAAAATAGGAAAGCCCGGCGCAGATATGTGTTGATTGCTAGAATAAGGAATAAGAGTTTTATTCAATTAAATTTCATATATTGTCATATCTTCGCCTAATACAGTATCTTTAAAAACAGACTGTGCTTCATTAAGTAGTGCAGTTTGGTTGATGTAGCGTGCAGAGTAATGTCCGATGATCAGCTTTTTTACATTAGCTTTTAAAGCAATGGTTGCGGTCTGACGTGCCGTGGAATGTTCGGTTTGCTTGGCCCGAACTTGCTCGTCGTCCATAAATGTAGCTTCGTGATAAAGACAATCAACCCCCTGAATGATTGGAATAATTTTTTCGGAATAAGCAGTGTCCGAGCAGTACGCAAATCGTTTCGGGGCATCGTTGGCTTTGGTAAGTAGGGTATTGGGAATGATTTCGCCTTCTTCGGTAACAAAATCTTCGCCTTGTTTGATTTTGGGTATGCGCCAGGTTGGGATATTATAAAAGTCAATCATTTCACGAATTATATGCCGGTCGCGTGGTTTTTCTTCGAACAGAAATCCACAACAGGGAACGCGATGTTTTAATGGAATTGAATAGACCGAGACAGACCGGTCTTCATAGATCAGTTCGTGTTTGCGGGGATTGACGCTGTGGAAAATCACACTGAAAGATAAATCGCTACAGAAATATTGGAGTTGTGGCGATAAAATCTTTTCCAAGTCGGGTTGGGCATGAATATGGAGCTCGGCTGTGCGATTTAGCATGCCAAAGGTGGAAATAAGCCCGATTAATCCAAAACAATGATCGCCGTGCAGATGTGAAATGAAAATGTGTCCCAGCCGATTGAGTTTTACGTCCATCTGACTCATTCGTATCTGAGCTCCTTCACCACAATCAATTAAAAATTGTTTATCGCGAATTTCTAGTAGTTGAGAACTTGGAAAGTTCTTTCGGGTTGGCATGGCCGAGCCACAACCTAATATAGTGAGAGTTGCTTTTTGCATGTATGTTTTATCTGTCGGTCTTCAGCAGGCTGAATATGACTAAATCAACAAAACCGCGGGCATGAAGTTCACCATCGCGTTCAATTCCTTCGCGGGTGAATCCCAATCGTTCCGGAATACGTTGACTCTTAATGTTTCCTGTTGCGGCTTTTATTTGCACTCTGTGTATATCCATTTCATCAAAAGCATAATTAATCAGCGTTTTGCAGGCTGAAGTAATGATCCCTTTGTGTTGGAATGCTTCCGACAGCCAATAACCGATTTCCACTCTTTTATTGTCTTTGTCGGTATCTTTTAGGCCGATTAATCCAGCAAACCGGTTTTGATAATAGATGGCACATGTGAGGTCAATTTGATTGGAATCCAGATAGCTTTCAATATAACCTCGCGTGAATGCAATTTCTTGTGTAAGCTCTACAAAAGGAAGCCATTCTCCAAGGTATTCACGTTCATTATTAATCGTGTCGAAAATAGCTTCAGCATCATCCATTTCAATCTCTTTGAGACGGATATTGGTATCTACCTCGAAAACTCTTGTTTCGTTCATAAGCTAAAATTCTGATTGAAATGATGCATTGTGATGCTGCGTGATTATACTCTTGTTTTTTTCTTTAATTCGAAGTCACGACCCAGGTATTTTTCGCGTACCACGGGGTTTGAAGCTAACTCTTCCGAGGTGCCTTGAAAAAGAATACGTCCTTCGAAAAGCAGATAGGCGCGGTCGGTAATGGTTAGTGTTTCGTCCACATTATGGTCGGTTATAAGAATTCCAATGTTTTTGTCTTTTAATTTCCAAACAATGTCCTGAATATCCTGAACGGCAATAGGGTCGACACCGGCAAAGGGTTCGTCGAGCATGATGAAGCGTGGCTCGATAGCCAGACAACGGGCAATTTCGGTACGACGGCGTTCGCCACCTGAAAGCCGGTCGCCAATATTGGTACGAACATGTTCCAGGTTAAACTCCGAAATCAAAGTCTCCAGCTTTTCTTTTTGATAAGCTTTGCTGAACTTGGTCATTTCCAATACCGACTTGATATTGTCTTCAACCGTCATTTTTCGGAAAACGGAAGCTTCCTGAGCCAAATAACCAATGCCGCTTTGAGCCCGTTTGTAAACCGGATATTTGGTGATTTCTTTATCGTTCAGAAAGATTTTTCCCGAGTTGGGTGTTACTAAGCCGGTAGTCATGTAAAACGTAGTTGTTTTTCCAGCTCCGTTAGGACCTAGCAAACCAACAATCTCACCTTGTTTTACATTGATGGAAACGTCATTAACTACTGTTCGTTTGCCGTATTTTTTGAATAAATGTTCGGTGCGTAACACCATATTATCGTTTGTCATATGCAATGATTAGAAGCACAAAAGTACACTTTTTACTTCGATAACCCAAAAAGTTTTCACGAAACTAAGTATTCCGAATCTAAAGCACACAAATTACGCAAACAGCACAAATTTTCGCAAATAAGATTTGTAAGATTGAATATGATTTGCTGAATTTCACTTGTGGAGTAATACCGGAGCCATATCAGGTTTTCGCAAGCTGCGAAAGTCTCACCGGAGTTCAGTTCATGTTTTCGCAAGCTGCGAAAGTCTCACCGGAGTTCAGTTCAGGTTTTCGCAAGTTGCGAAAGTATCACCAGAGGTCGGATCAGGTTTTCGCAAGTTGCGAAAGTCTCACCGGAGGTCGGATCAGGTTTTCGCAAGTTGCGCAAATATCGTATAAGGCAGGCAAGAGCTACGCATTGCTCCAACTGGCATCCGACAACCCGAAAGACTTCTTCTTAATTTGAATCTAAATTAATACAACGAGCTAAAGTCCCGAACTGAGAATCCGAACTAACAGTTATTCATTTTTTACGACTGTTTTCGTCGAAAAATGAAGATAGTCTTTTTTGTTTCTGGTTTTTTGAATTAATGGTTGGCAGTGCCGACATAAATTTGTGGGTTTCGGAATAATTAGTTAGTTATTTTATTACTTTTGCTTCCGCAAGCGGGGGAAAACGATTATGCTTTTGCTCGCTGATAGGTAAGTAGTAGAAATTAAATAATATCGTATAATTAAATACGGAAATGGAAAAAGATTAGAACACGGATGGAACATTCCATCAGCATTCCATTCTTTTTATACGACATTATATTTTTTCGCTTACTGAAGTATGAATTATGCATTATTAATTTTGAATTGATTATATTATGTACCAGAATTTTAAATCGTATTTAGAAAGCGAACTGACCAATATTGAGCAAGCCGGTTTGTTTAAAAACGAACGAATTATTGTTTCACCTCAGGGTGCAGTGATTCGCGTAGCTGATGGAAAAGAAGTGTTGAACTTTTGTGCCAATAACTATTTGGGACTGTCAAATCATAAGGCGCTGAAGGATGCAGCTAAGCAAGGTATTGATTCGCATGGTTACGGTGTTTCGTCGGTGCGGTTTATTTGTGGAACGCAGGATATTCATAAACAACTGGAAGCTTCGATAGCCCGGTTTTTCGGAACGGAAGATACTATTTTATATGCTGCCTGTTTTGATGCCAATGGCGGAGTTTTTGAACCTTTGCTTAACGAAGAGGATGCCATTATTTCGGATGCATTGAATCACGCTTCCATTATTGATGGTGTGCGACTTTGTAAGGCTCAGCGTTACCGTTATGCCAACGCCGATATGGATGATTTGGAAAGCCAGTTGAAAAAAGCGCAGGCACAACGTTTCCGCTTGATTGTAACGGACGGTGTTTTTTCGATGGACGGTAATGTGGCGCCGCTTGATAAAATTTATGCATTGGCCGAAAAATACAATGCGCTGGTGATGGTGGACGAGTCGCACTCGGCAGGCGTGGTTGGTGAAACGGGTAGGGGAGTAACCGAGCGTTACAACCTGCGTGGAAAAATAGAAATCATTACCGGAACGCTTGGTAAAGCTTTTGGTGGGGCTATAGGTGGGTTCACTACGGGCAAAAAAGAAATTATCGACTTGCTTCGTCAGCGTTCGCGTCCATATTTGTTTTCCAATTCCATTCCGCCTATGGTAGCGGCTGCAGGCATTAAAATGTTTGAGATGATGGATGAAACAAATGAGTTGCAAGATAAGTTGCATAAAAACACTGCTTATTTTGTGGAACGGATGAAAGCTGCCGGATTTGACATTAAACCAACGGAATCGGCTATTTGTGCGGTGATGTTGTATGACGCCAAACTGTCGCAGGACATGGCCACCCGCTTGCTGGATGAAGGTATTTATGTGACCGGTTTTTATTTTCCGGTTGTACCCAAAGGTCAGGCGCGTATTCGTGTTCAGATTTCGGCGGCTCACGAAACAGAGCATTTGGATAAATGTATAGCGGCGTTTACAAAGGTTGCCAAAGAAATGAAGGTTATTTAAGCTCATTGCCTTCGGCGTTATTAGCTTCGTGATATTTGCTCACTTCGTTCGCGATATTTGCCTTCGGCGATATTAACTCACTTCGTTCGTGATATTAGCCTTCGGCGATATTTGCTTCGCGATATTTGCTCACTTCGTTCGCGTTATTAGCCTTTGGCGATATTAACTCACTTCGTTCGTGATATTAGCCTTTGGCGATATTAACTCACTTCGTTCGTGATATTAGCCTTCGGCGATATTTGCTTCGCGTTATTAGTTTGACGGGATGGAATGGTTGGAGTAGGCAAAATATAGATAAATGGTCTTGTAACTCGTATCTTGTATCTCGGAACTAACATCTTGTGTCTCGTAACTAATATCTTGTAACTTGTAACTCGTAACTAAAAACTATTTAAACGGTTAATCGAAAAAAAAACATATATGAAAGCTCTAGTAAAACTTCGTCCCGAAAAAGGGATATGGATGGAAGATGTACCAATGCCGCAGGTGGGCATTAATGATGTATTGATTCAGATAAAAAAAACAGCTATTTGTGGTACCGACCTTCATATTTATAAATGGGACGACTGGTCGCAGCGAACCATTAAAACACCCATGACTATCGGACATGAATATGTAGGTGTTGTGGTAGATAAGGGTCGTGGTGTAAAAAATATTGAGATCGGCGACCGCGTTACCGGCGAAGGTCACATTGCTTGCGGGCATTGTCGCAACTGCCGACGCGGAAAGCTGCATGTGTGTGAAAACAGTGTGGGAGTAGGGGTGAACCGCGATGGTGCTTTTGCCGAATACCTGTCGTTGCCTGCCGAAAATGTGGTGCATCTGGATGCGCGTATTTCGGACGAAATGGCTTCAATCATGGATCCGTTTGGAAATGCCACGCACACTGCGTTGTCTTTTCCACTTATTGGTGAAGATGTGCTTATTACTGGTGCGGGACTGATTGGAACCATGGCTACAGCCATTTGTCGGTTTGCGGGTGCGCGCAATATTGTGGTGACCGACCTGAGCGACTACCGCTTGGAAATTGCCAAAAAGATGGGTGCTACGATGACTATTAATCCGCGTAAGGGCGAAACAATCGAAAAAGCAATCAAGGATTTGAATATGCATGGATTTGACATCGGGTTGGAAATGTCCGGTTCGTCGGTAGCTATCAAAGATATGATTGAAAATATGTATAACGGTTCAAAGATTGCCCTGCTGGGTATTTTGCCTAACACCACTACTATTGAGTGGGATAAAGTTATTTTCAAAGCATTAACACTGAAAGGCATTTACGGACGCGAAATGTGGGAAACCTGGTATCAAATGGAACAGATGCTGATAACGGGCATTGATCTTTCGCCGGTTATTACCCACCGGTTTGGAATTGATGATTTCCAACAGGGCTTTGATGTAATGGAAAGCGGCGAGTGTGGTAAGGTAATACTGAACTGGGAATAAACAATTATGTAATTTAATTCAATAAGCTTGCTCTAATTTGCGTTTTGAAAATGCTTTTGAGGTAGGCTGCGTTTTATTGAAATTGTACCCTGTATTACAATTGATATTGATGTTCCACCTGTTAGGAGTATTTGCCGAGTATCTATCTCAAAGTTTTTTTCTCAGGGTTTTGATTGAAGAACATGTCTAATGTCAGGTTTCTCCAAAATACAAGGCGCACAGATTCGGGAAAATTCCCGAATCTGTGCGCCTTCATTGAGTAAATGGCAATTTACTGTTTCTTTTTTAAAATCAGGTATTGGAACGTTTGCAGGTTGGACTTTGCATAAGTGTTCATCTTATCCACCGTGTCCTTGTACTGCGTTGCATAGTTGCGGGTATCTTTGTTTTTGTATTTATAAAGTCCTTTCGAACCATCAGTCTTGGCTATCAGCAACCAGTTATGATCTATTACGCCATATTTATCGTCGGCATTAAAGAAAATGTAGGGACGCTTTTCGCTAAGTAGATCAATTCCCAATGTATTGTTGGCATAAGGCTGTTTTAATAATCCCATAATAGTAGGGAATACATCAATTTGCCCGGCCATACAATCAATTGTCTTTGGGTTTTTAATTATGTCAGGAGCATAAAACAGCAGTGGTGCGTGGTTATAGTCCAGCGCTATATCGTAGGTATTATCCATAGGCGCTCCATGATCGGCAATGAATACGAAGATGGTATTTCTGAACCATTTTTGTTTCGATGCCATTTGGATAAACCGACGGAGTGAATAGTCGGCGAATTCGGTAATCTGCTTTTTTTCTTCCGTGTTCCGGGCTTTGAAATAGTCAGGAATATAATATGGACCATGGTCGCTGGCGGTCATAAACGTAGCGACAAATGGTTTGTTTTTTTTGCTCAGCTTATTTAATACCGGCATCGAATATTCAAACAAATAATCATCCGGTACACCCAGTGTAGTTTTTATCTTGTCTAACGGATAATTGGCTTGCGATATAACCGTTTCACAATCGTTGGCCTTCAAAAAGCCCTCCACATTATCAAACTGTCCGTCGTGTGTAGTAAAGTAGGCAGTAGAATAACCCTTGTCTTTCAAGGTACTAAACATGCCGTGGTATTTCATAATGGCACTTTCCTTCATCGGGTGCTGACGGTACAAGGCAGGCATCGAAAATATGGAACTAAAAATACCGTTGAAAGTATGAATGCCGGCGGTGTATGCGTTGTCGAAATAATAACCCTGATGTGAGAGACTATCCAGAAAAGGTGTAAGATGATCTGGATTTCCGCCCCGTTCCATTTTAGCAGCACTCATACTTTCCATGATTACCAGCACTACATTGTATTTGTTGGGCTTCGTCTTGCCTACGTTCCGCAACCGGAATAGAGGCAGATTCTTGTCCGGATGTTGTATGTCAAGGTATCGTTGCATGTTAGCCACGGCTTCCTTGTCATCCATCAGAGTTACGGTTTTATTACGTTCTTCCTTGCTATCCAGATAACTTCTGATAAGCGTAAAGTTCGGATTTAAGCCCAGCTGATTCAGAAACGGATTGTTGCAAAAATAAGCTGTACCAACACGTATCGGCGATTTTTTTTCAATTCGGCCGCGGATACCCACAAAGATAAGTCCCAGACAAAGTACGTATAACCCGATTTTAGGAGCCAGACCAAGAGGCGATGTCTCGCGTGAGTTGGAAATGATTCGTTTAAAAGCTTTGTAGAACACAAATATAAAAAATATAAACGGAATCATTATAAGCCAATAACGCGGCTCTTCTATCACCATTTTAAACACAAACTTAGGACTGTCCAACCACTCGAACCCGGTAATGGTAAAGCGGGAAAAGAATTGTTTGAAATAAGGAATGTCGATGGCACAAATCAAAAACGCAATGGAGAAAATAATATAAATGAAATAAAACAGCACCTTGTTTACTGTCGGGAAAGTTCTTTTGAAGAACGAAAGAACCGCTAGTATGAAAAACGGTAAAATGAGAACATAACCTGAAATAACCAGGTCGAAGCGTATTCCCATGAGGAAAGCTATGAGGATGTCTGCTTTGTCAACCGAAGCATCTATTCTGTCTGTTTGGGTGATAAATAATAAGAGGCGGAAAAAAGAGAAGATGGCTAAAACCGTCAGATATAGTTGAAAAAACTGGCGTATAGTTCTTGGAATGCGTTGTTTGAAGTTCATGATGATACCTGATGTAATACAATCTTTTTTGTAAGTAAACTCAATAGTTGAATTCAAGTTACAAAGATAAAACATCCATTGAGTTTAAGAAATTTATTCATAACAAAAATGTCATCAAATCGTAATAATAAAATATGCCGTCCCGGTGCATTCCGAAACAGCATATCTATTTAGTTGAAAATTACCCTGTCACTTATCTGTTCAGGGTGAACGATACCATGTGTTTTTTTTATTTGCCTATGTTCTTATTCTTAAACGAAGAAATATCTATCACATCTTGATTGTCGTTGTCGAACGTGATATAAACACTATCGCCCAGGTTAGTTAACGGGAAATCATTTGATATCTGTGTAGAACCGATAAAAATCTTCGGGAAGTTCCGCAACGTAAAATAATAATAGGTGTTTCCATTTTTCACATCACCATTTATGCGGGTAATCACAGATTTAATCAGATTTTTCTCCGTTTTGCTTTTTGTACTGATCTTATTGCCCGACTGGTTAAAAGCATTTTTATAAGCCATCAGTGCTTCGCGCAGACTATTACCAACACCCACAATGGTATAATCTTCTATGGCTACCATAGCATACATTTTTACCAACCCACCATTGTCTTTCAATGTCATCACATAGGTTGGAATATTGTTGATATTATACGGTATGGGCATCGAAGCCGAAAAACCTTTTTCCTGTACTTTGCCTTTTGCCGAGTTTTGGGCAGCACTTTCGGTAGCACCGCTTTGTTTGTACCACACCGCCTTTTTCGTTCGGGTGTTTACCAGCACAAAACCTACGGTGGACTCATCGGCGCCTACCGATGTCAATCCGGTATACCAATAAGCGTTATTATCTTCACCGTATACCATCGAAACCTGTTCGGTAATTTTGAGTTTCCCTTCATTGGAAAAATTCCAATAACCTTTCACGTAGTTGCCCCAATCGTTGAGTTGTGTTTCAATAAATTCACCTGGCTGAATACGATCTACCCATTTCGGAGTATTATCAATGGAATATTCTTTTATCTCGCCTGTCTGAGCGTTTACAATCACTGTTCCTTGCGCTTCGTCTCCCGCAAAGCCAATCGTCTTTTTGTATTTAGTCACCACCCAATAAGGAGTTCCCGCATCATCAATTTCAAATGAATAATCGGTTAAACCTACATTCCAATACCCATGGAAATATAAATAGCGTTCCAGGTTATCAAAAAAATAAGCTTCCGATTGATATTTGATGTATATTTTTTTACCTCCTATTTCCTGAACGAGTTTCACATCGCGTTCGTTGCAGGCATTTACCATCACATATCCGTTGGTGCCTTGCATGTTTTTCTGCCATTTGAAAAAGCCGGAGTGTAACAATGGAGCCACCCAATACAGATCGTTGTTCACTTTCTGTATATTAAATGTACCCAGTGTGACCTGACTTCCCAGTGCCGACTGCGACCCAAGCACTTTGTCGCCCAGCAATTGTGCCAAGGATTGATCTACCACCCTTATTTTCTCAATAGAGATAGGTAGCATATGGTTGGATAAGTTGGATTCCGTTTCTACTTTTCCAATCAAACCGCGATACTCATTGGTGCGAAGCAATGCCCAACTGGTGAGCGCCGGAACTACCGTAATGTATACAAACAATACGGCCAACAGAATAAACGATATAGTGCCGGGTTTGCCTATTTTTAGTTTAGGAACATTGTTTTGCCCCTGAATAATACTGAACGGATTATTCAACAATATCCAGATTCCAATTAAAATCATGAGTAAAACAGCAAATCCGGTGAATCCATAATTTACTGTTGGCAGTTGCATATACACCAGCACAAATGCGGCAATCAGAACAAAAACGAGATTTTTGAGCTTTTTCATTTTTAGTATAAATATTTACTTATTGGAACTGTAAAGATACAGGTTATTTTTGAAAGTTACTTCTTGTGAATAATGCTCAGATAATACCAACAAAAAAAAAGAGGAACGATATATTCCTCTTTCTGTTACTAATAAATTATAATTAGCAGATTATGCCTTTGTCATGCTTATCAGAATCGTGACCGGAATAGCAACAATGTACAAAGAAACAATTACAATAGTCAAAATGCCGAAGAAGACAAATAACCGTTTCAAATTCTTTAGTCCCTCATCCAACGCTGCCTGATCATTATTTTCGAATGCAAATTTGATTTTGTTTCCAAATTTCATCAGATTAAATGATGGGAAGAAATAAAGTACTGCCATTATTAAATACATAATACCAACCATTACAAATGGGAAATGGAATGGGAGGTTTTGAAAGTCCGAATATTCATTCTTTATGGTTGATATTACAAAAAGGACAATGCCAATAACCACCAGTATAAAGATGAAGATATAACCCATTACGGCTAAAAAGAAGCCCCATTTGGCCGATGTTTTTAAATACGATTCTGTTTCTGCTGAAATGTCTAACCGCGGACTTGCTGTTTGGTCTTTGTCAATAGTTTCGTTTATCATGATAAATATTAATAATGAGGTTAATATTGACTAATCGTTTGTGCAAAGATAAAAAATATATTCGCTAACAATATGTTTTTCTGGAAGAATTGAACTTTTTTAGAGATAATAAAATCCGATTACCGAAATTTTTCTTTAATTCATTCGTAAAAAATTCGTCTAACTCAAATGAATGTCGTAATTTTGCACTCGCTTAGAAATTTCGATAATCAAACTATATTATGGCAGAAAAAAAATTGAATTTATTGGCTGATTTTCCACCCGTTAGTACTGAAAAATGGATGGAAAAAGTCACAGTCGACCTCAAGGGAGCTGACTTCAACAAAAAGCTTGTTTGGAAAACTAATGAAGGTTTCAACGTGATGCCTTTCTATCGTGCTGAGGACATTACATCCCTCGAAACAAAAGATTCAGCACCTGGTGTTTTTCCTTATGTTCGTGGAACTAAGGCCGACAACGAATGGCTTATCCGTCAGGACATCGTGGTAGAATCAGCAAAGGATGCCAATGCCAAAGCATTGGACATTTTGTTCAAAGGCGTCAACTCACTCGGTTTCAAATTGAAAAAAGATGAGTTGAGTGCAGGTTATATCGCTACTTTGCTAGAAGGCATTGCTGCCGACTGCGTAGAACTTAACTTTGGTATTTGTGTTAGTGCAGCTGCCACTCTGGCAACTATCCTGACTGATTACTTCAAATCTAAAGGTTACGATCCAAAAGCACTGCAGGGTTCTATCAACTTCGATCCGTTGAACCGCATGTTGCAAACAGGTAAAGAGCTTACAAAAGAAGAAATTGTAACAAAAGCAAAAGCGACTATCGAAGCTGCTGCCGGTTTACCTTTTTACCGTGTAATTGCTGTTAATGCAACTACCTTAAACAATGCCGGTGCCTTTATTGCTCAGGAATTGGGTTATGCATTAGCTTGGGGTAACGAATACTTATCTTCATTAGTTGAAGCCGGAGTAGATACTTCATTGGCTGCTAAAAAAATTAAATTCAACTTTGGTGTTGGTGGCAACTACTTTATGGAAATTGCCAAATTCCGTGCTGCACGTTTATTGTGGGCAAAGATTGTTGATGCTTACCAACCAGTATGTAAAAAAGACGATTGTAAAAGTACTGTAAATGGTATTTGCAAATGTGCAGCCAAAATGCGCGTTCATGCCGAAACATCTACTTTCAACAAAACAGTTTTTGATGCTAACGTAAACATGCTTCGTACTCAAACCGAATCGATGAGTGCTACCTTGGGTGGTGTAAATTCATTGACCGTTCTTGGTTATGACGTTATTTACAAACAAGCCGATGACTTTTCGGAACGTATTGCCCGTAACCAACAATTATTATTAAAAGAAGAATCTCATTTCGATAAAGTGACCGACCCTGCTGCCGGTTCATATTATATTGAAACATTGACTAACGAAATTGCTGCTCAAGCCTGGAAATTATTCCTTGAAGTAGAAGATAATGGTGGTTTCTTTACTGCTGTTGCTTCCGGTTCTGTTCAGCAAGCTATAAAAGCTACTGCTACCAGCCGCTTGAAATCAGTTTCAAGCCGTCGTGAAGTATTATTAGGAACTAATCAGTTCCCTAACTTCAACGAAGCTGCTGCTACCAAAGTACAAGTTACTGAAACTGCTGATTGCGGTTGCTCGCACAGTGGAACTGAAAAATTATTGTCGGTTCGTGGTGCTGCTGAATTTGAAGCATTACGTTTTGCTACCGAAGGTGCTGCTAAACGTCCAAAAGCGTTTATGTTGACAATTGGTAGTTTGGCAATGCGTTTGGCTCGTGCTCAGTTCTCTTGTAACTTCTTTGCATGTGCAGGTTACGAAGTTGTTGATAATCTTGGTTTCGCTACAGTGGAAGAAGGCGTTAAAGCAGCTTTGGATGCTAAAGCGGATATTATTGTTCTTTGTTCGAGCGATGATGAATATGCTGAACTTGCACCAGCTGCTTATGCACTGGCTAAGGGTAAAGCCGAATTTGTTGTTGCAGGAGCTCCTGCTTGTACAGATGACTTGAAAGCTATTGGAATTGAATATTTCGTAAATGTAAAAACCAATGTGCTTGATATGTTGAAAACGTTTAATGCAAAATTAGTATAAGACAAAAGAGCAAAGAACAAGGATCAAAGACAAAAGAGCAAAGACGAGAAATATGCACAATTTTAGAAAATTGGATATTTGGGTAAAATCGATGGATTTAGTTACTGATATTTATCGGGTAACTAATACATTTCCAAATCAGGAAAGGTTTGGGCTGATTTCTCAGATGCAACGTTCTGCTGTGTCTATCCCCTCTAATATTGCCGAAGGTTCTGCAAAGTCAAGCAATAAAGACTTTGCACGTTTTCTTGAAATGTCTATTGGTTCTTCTTATGAGCTTGAAACTGAACTAACAATTGCATCTAAATTAAATTATATGGAGCTTGATGTTTTTGTTTCATTACAAAACAAAATCGTGGAGATTCAAAAAATGATAATTGGATTTAAAAATAAACTGGATTGAGTGTATTGATACGCTGACATGAACAAGTCTTTGTTCTTTTGTCTTTGTTCTTTATTCTTTATTCTAAAAATCTAACAAGAATGAAACCAAATTTCAAAAATATAGATATTAAAAACGTTGCAGCTTCTACTACAAAGCAGGCTGACAGCAGCTGGCTTACTGCCGAATTAATTCCGGTAAAGCCTTTTTATACAAAAGATGATTTGGAAGGTATGGAGCATTTGAACTATGCTGCCGGACTTCCTCCATACTTACGCGGACCTTACTCGGTAATGTACGCTATGCAGCCCTGGACTATTCGTCAATACGCCGGATTTTCTACAGCCGAAGAATCAAATGCATTTTATCGTCGTAACCTGGCAGCCGGTCAGAAAGGTCTTTCGGTTGCTTTCGACTTAGCTACACACCGTGGCTACGATGCTGATCACGAACGTGTGGTTGGTGACGTTGGTAAAGCGGGTGTATCAATTTGCTCAGTTGAAGATATGAAAGTATTGTTCGATGGTATTCCATTGAATAAAATGTCGGTTTCTATGACTATGAACGGTGCGGTACTTCCTATCCTTGCATTTTATATCAATGCAGGTTTGGAACAAGGTGCTAAGCTGGAAGAAATGGCAGGAACAATCCAGAATGATATTTTGAAAGAATTCATGGTACGTAATACCTACATTTACCCACCAAAATTCTCGATGAAGATTATTGCTGATATCTTTGAGTTTACTTCTCAAAAGATGCCTAAGTTCAACTCGATCTCTATCTCGGGTTACCACATGCAGGAAGCCGGAGCAACCGCTGATATTGAGTTAGCTTACACCCTGGCTGACGGACTTGAATACCTTCGTGCCGGAGTAAATGCAGGTATGGATATCGACTCGTTCGCTCCACGTTTGTCATTCTTCTGGGCTATCGGTATGAATCACTTTATGGAAATTGCCAAAATGCGTGCTGCACGTATGTTGTGGGCAAAAATCGTAAAACAATTCAACCCTAAAAACCCAAAATCATTGGCGTTGCGTACACACTCGCAAACTTCAGGTTGGTCATTGACTGAGCAAGATCCATTCAACAACGTTGGTCGTACTTGTATCGAAGCTATGGCTGCTGCTTTGGGTCACACTCAATCGCTTCACACCAATGCATTGGACGAAGCTATCGCTTTGCCAACTGAATTCTCAGCTCGTATTGCCCGTAACACTCAAATCTATATCCAACAGGAAACTGATATTACCAAGGAAGTTGATCCATGGGCAGGTTCTTACTACGTAGAAACATTGACCAACGAGATTGCTGAAAAAGCATGGGCGTTGATCGAAGAAGTAGAAAAACTGGGTGGTATGGCTGCGGCTATCGAAACAGGTGTGCCTAAAATGCGTATCGAAGAAGCGTCAGCTCGCACACAAGCACGTATCGACTCAGGAAGTCAGGTAATTGTGGGTGTGAACCAATACCGTTTGGAAAAAGAAGCTCCAATTGATATTTTGGAAGTGGACAATACTGCAGTACGTATTCAACAAATCGAACGTTTGAAACAATTACGTGCTAACCGTAACGAAGCTGATGTTCAAAAAGCATTGGCTGCTATTACCGAATGTGCTAAAACCGGCAACGGTAACTTACTGGAACTAGCCGTTGAAGCTGCTCGTGTTCGTGCTTCATTAGGTGAAATATCTGATGCCTGCGAAGCTGTTGCAGGTCGTTATAAAGCAACCATTAGAACTATTTCAGGCGTGTATTCATCAGAAACTAAAAACGATGCAACTTTCCAAAAAGCTTGCGAGCTTACTGAGAAATTTGCCAAGAAAGAAGGTCGTCAACCTCGTATCATGATCGCTAAAATGGGTCAGGATGGTCACGACCGTGGTGCAAAAGTTGTTGCTACCGGTTATGCCGACTGTGGTTTCGACGTGGACATGGGACCATTGTTCCAAACTCCTGCCGAAGCAGCAAAACAAGCTGTAGAAAATGATGTACATATCATGGGTATTTCTTCGTTGGCAGCTGGTCACAAAACATTGGTACCACAAGTTATTGCCGAATTGAAAGCATTAGGTCGCGAAGATATCGTAGTAATTGCCGGTGGAGTTATCCCTGCGCAAGATTACGATTTCCTTTACAAAGCCGGTGTTGCAGCTATCTTTGGACCTGGTAGCCCGGTTGCTAAAGCAGCTTGTACTATCATGGAAATTCTATTGGAAGACTAAAATGAATTGACTATTTAGTCATTTACCATTTACTATTAAAGAAAACGGACTTACCTTATTGAGGTGAGTCCGTTTTTTGTTTGTGAAACTGAATTATAGAAATACAGTTAAAAAATCATTTATTTTTTGGGGGAGGAAAAAAAGTGGAGAATTTTGATATAT
>Ga0302164_10000057_pt1:0-22500 | contig 54173 bp, 38 predicted proteins | sample I_Fen_E3_1_FD_193500 | JGI IMG/M metagenome (GOLD analysis project Ga0302164, IMG submission 193500) | Peat permafrost microbial communities from Stordalen Mire near Abisko, Sweden - I_Fen_E3_1 | ecosystem: Environmental > Terrestrial > Soil > Wetlands > Permafrost | place: Sweden...
CGGAAAAGGGTTGGAGTAAACTAAGAAGGGTTACTATCAATGTTGTCAGGTCTCACTCCACTGAAATTATTTTTATTTGGTCGACCCGATGCTACGCTGGCTTACGCCTCATTGGCGAACTCATTTAAGAGAACAAGAGTGATTTATCTTTTGTTCTTGTCGTACTTTTAGAAACCTTTTGATCAAATGCATCCACGATCTAAGAAATCAGTAGATGAGATTATTCTTGAATTGTCCAAAAGCGAACAGGCAATCGTAAAAAGGTTACGATCTCTTATTCAGGAATGCCTGCCTTTTGCCAAAGAGAAAAATAATTTTGGAGATCCATTGATGGAACGTGGACACGTTCTTTATTCGCACCACCGGATGATCTGCTACCTCTGGCCTTCTTCGTTTGCGAGGGGGAAACTAAAAGAAGCACATCAGGCGAAAGGAGTTTCACTAGGATTTTGTCAGGGCAACTTGTTTGCCAATGAAGATGGAATGTTGCAAGCTGAAGGGCGCAAGCAAGTTTATTGTATGTATTTCAAAACCTTGAAAGAAATTAACGACGAACAAATCCGCTCGCTTTTGTTCGAAGCTGAAATAATCGATCGAAGTTTTAAAAAGAAGAAAAAATATTCATCAAGACAAAAAGACTGATGCCATTAACTAAAAATAAAATTTTTGATCAGGTGGTGTAGTTATATTTATGACGAGATTGGTAAAAGCATTTTTTATCGGCAGATTCCGTTAAAAGGTCTTTGCCATTCATGGCAAAGAATAATTTGAATACAATAAAACATTTTTCACACGTTGACTTAGTATCATCGTGCTACTCTGTTTTAAGTTAGGTATAGAACAAGTATCAAACGATGTAGAGGGTTAGTGGTTCGCTAACCCTCGTCTATTTTAAATACTTATCTTTAAGCTATGCTGAATCAAATCTTATGAAGCAAATAGTATATAGCAATCTTGTAGAGGTAAATGACATTTCAGAATATATAAAAGGTCTGAAAACATATTGGGATGGTACGTCTCTGTACAGAGGTCAGGATAGAGGGTACACACTACGTCCAAAAATTAGTAGACAACTATTCAGACCTAATTTGATGTTGGAAAATTCTATTGAGGGCAATGAAATAAGAATGTTTGAAGATTTTAAAAAGAAATCAATACCATTCACACCAGCTTATATAAAGTCAGATTGGGAGATTCTTACCTTGGCACAACATCACGGGTTAGCTACACGCTTGTTAGACTGGACTACGAATCCTCTTGCCGCTTTGTTCTTTGCTGTTGAAAAAGAAACCATTTATACAGATGTTACTGACTTCCCAATAGTCTTTGCTATCAAAATCGAAAAGGAGAATTTGATCACTACCGACACCATTCAAACAAAAACACCATTTGAAATATCTAAGATTGCATTTTTTCAACCCTCAACTGTTACACCAAGAATTAGGTCACAAGAAGGTTGGTTTTCAATACATCCAATTTATCATAGCAAAGATAATAGTGAAGGTTTTGCGGAATTCAGTCACCAAAATTTACAAACACTAAAAATGACGCCAATCAAAATAAAATTGACCAGCAAAAAATCAATTAGTAGTTGGAAATATGATTTAAACCGCCTTGGCATAAACGGCTCAACTATTTATACCGATCTCGACAGCCTTTGCGCTTCAATTCATTTAGACAATTTCAGTTCAAAAGCCGAGGATGAAATTGTAAGAATAACTTGGAGCGAAAAAATCCGACATGCGTTTAATTCTGATTGAGAATTTTTTTAAATCAAAATTTAAGGCTGAAAGCATTCATAGAATAAATACTAACTTTAGTTCATTCAAGTATTCTTTCAGATGAATCGAAACAACTGGTTATCAACTTGGTTTCATGAAGGGTCACGACCAGATTGGTCTTGTCCATATTGCAAAAACGGCAAATTGGTAAAACACTCCCTTACGTTCGATGAAACCAACAGCTCAAAGTGGTCACAAGAAAACGATCCTCAATTTCAAATTGAATGGACAATCCACCGAGTTACTGGAATCTTCAAATGCTCACATTGTAGCGAAGTAGCTGTTATGATTGGCAAGGGTTCAGTCGAATATGCGCAAACGGGCCCCGAAGATTGGGGATATGAACACAGTTACGAACCGAAATATTTTGAACCTCCTATACAAGTGTTTCAAATCAGTAAAAAATGCCCGAAACCAGTTAGAGAAGAAATTATCAAAGCATTCAGTTTATTTTGGTGCGACTATGCTGCTTGTGCTACAAAAATTCGAATCGCTATTGAGCATATAATGGACGATCAGGGAATAAAGAATTGGGGAAAGGACAAGAAAAATAAGAGAGTTCGACTTTTTCTTGGCGTTCGTCTTCAACTATTTGAAGCAAAGACCCGACATAAGGATGTCGCAAAACATCTCAAGGCAATTAAATGGATTGCAAATGAAGGCAGTCACGTTGGCGAACTAAACCGAGAAGATTTACTGGACGGTTTTGAGTTATTAGAATATTCATTGGAGCAACTCTATGACAACAAGAACGCACGGCTTATTCAAATAACGAATTCAATTAACAAAAAGAAAAAACCAAGATCACACCTTACCTCAAACGGTATAAAAGGTCATAAAAAACCAGCTTTTTAGTTGTCTGAGTTCAAAAATCTATTTTTGAACTCCTCGGATTGAATTTGGTGTGCCGCACTACGCTATTGCTTAATAAACTTCAATACGACCTGCTCATTTCGATTTATACATCGCACAAAATAAAATCCGGGTGCAAGCGATCGAACATCCACCGATGTTTCTTTTCCACCGGACTCCAGCTTCTGAGAACTTACTTCTGTTCCGGTAAGAGAGTACAAAATAATACTTCCCTCTGTCTTTTCCGGATGGTGAACGATCAGCCAGTCGTGTGATGGATTAGGACTGATTGAAAATGATTGCCCTTGCTCTGGATTTACGATCCCTGTAACCGGCGCATTGGAAACAACACCGGTAACGGCTACATCGACTTCCGGTGCGCCCGTCGTAACGTTACTAATATTCCCAGTATAGGTACCGGCAGAACTGGCATTTAGCCGAACACTAACCGTAGTAGCTGCTACCGCACCCCCTGTAGATGTCAGTATGAGCGGTGAGGAATTAGAAGACCACACTGTACCATCTGTTGAAACTTCATAGTTAGTTGGTGGTGTAATAGTAATAATGTTGCTTTTTAAGTTGCTTCCGGTTACAGTATAAGTTTGAGTTGTAGAAGGAGTTCCTGAAGTTTGAGAAAAATCAATGAGTGTTCCACTTGTTGCTATAGCTGGCGGATTAATGGTTAATCCGTTTACGGCAACATTGATCGTTGTAGCATTCGTGCTTGTATGCGTGATGTTACCAGAATATGGACCAGCTGCACCTGCATTCAGTCTGACTTTAATATTCGTATTTGCTACAACACCACTAATCGGTACAAGGGATAAGGGTGAAGCGTTCGTAAACCAGGTAGTGCCACCATCAGCAGAAATTTCAAAACTAACCGGTGGGACGATAATAAGGTTACTGGTTAAATTACTTCCTGAAACGGTGTAGGTTTGATCCGTGGAAGGATTGCCAACAGTTTGAGAAAAATCAACAAGTGTTCCGCTTGTTGTAATGGCTGGTGGTGGATTAGTGGTTAATCCGTTTACGGCAACATTGATCGTTGTAGCATTCGTGCTTGTATGCGTGATGTTACCAGAATATGGACCAGCTGCACCTGCATTCAGTCTGACTTTAATATTCGTATTTGCTACAACACCACCAACCGGTACAAGGGACAATGGTGAAGCGTTTGTAAACCAGGTAGTGCCACCATCAGCAGAAATTTCAAAACTAACCGGTGGAACGATAATAAGGTTACTGGTTAAATTACTTCCTGAAACGGCGTAGGTTTGATCCGTTGAAGGATTACCAACAGTTTGAGAAAAATCAACAAGTGTTCCGCTTGTTGTAATGGCTGGTGATGGATTAGTGGTGGTTAACCCATTTACCGCTACATTCAGCGTTGTAGCATTCGTGCTTGCATGCGTGATGTTACCAGAATATGGACCAGCTGCACCTGCATTCAGTCTGACTTTAATATTCGCATTTGCTACAACACCACCAACCGGTACAAGGGACAATGGTGAAGCGTTTGTAAACCAGGTAGTGCCACCATCGCTTGACACTTCGTAACCTACCGGAGGGGTGACAGTCAGATTACCAATCAGATTGCTGCCTGACACAGTATAGTTCTGGGTTGCAGAAGGACTTCCTGTCACCTGGGAAAAATCATCGAACGTTGCGCTGGCTGAAATAGAAGGTATAAGAGCGCTTAACGCTATCCCTTTTATAAAAACATTTTTAACCTTAGCATACCTTCCATTGCTACTACTTCCGCAACTAAAGTAAAGTCGTATCGTCAATGTTTGTCCTGGACTAAGGGTTACGCCGGTAGATCCAGCTAAAGCAAACCTGTAATTTTTTGTTGTCCCCGCAGTAGTTTCACTAAGCAACAAAACGGGTGTAGCAAAGGCGCCATTGGCTGTGCTTACTAAAGGTACACCGCCACTTACCCCGCCGGTAACATCTGTCGAATCCGCTGCTGTAAAACCTGATTTGGAATAGACGACAGCAAGCTTCGTATTTGACATCGTGTTATAAAAAGAGGAAAAGAGTGTGATTGAATCGACACGTACCGTGTAGCCTGGTAATGCCGTAATAGTGAATTGCTCATAAAATTTCCTGTTCAAATTACCTCCGGGACCTCCCGCTGCCGTGGTCCATGTCCCATCACCATTTGATGTAGGACCAAAAGCCTGGCCATGAAGAGTGGAGTACGGTGGTACTGCTGTTACTGTGGTGCCATTTGAAACGGTTAATCTTTTTAAGGTGTTTGTACCAGCGTCTACTCCTGGTGATCGTGAAGCAATGGCGTCAATGTTATTAGTCGACATCGGCCAATACAAGAGTGTCACGGACACGGGTAATGGATCAGTCTGCACCAAACCATTTGCGGCAATTGTAGCGGTAACAGCGCCACTGGATGTATGCAAAATATTTCCGCTGTAAGATCCGGCCGTGGTAGCATTTAATCTTACCGTAATAGTTTTGGAAGCTACTGTGCCGCCTGTTTGTGTCAGTACAAGTGGCGTTGTGTTATTGAACCACGTTGTGCCTCCATCACTTGAAATTTCAAATCCGGCAGGTGGCGTAATCGTAATATTATCAATCAAATTAACACCCGAGATGCTATAGGCCTGCTTCGAAGATGGCAATCCAATACCTTGAAGAAAATTATTTAATGAACCAGCGACGGTGATGGTTGATGTGCTTGATATTTGAATAGTCTCTGTTATATGTGAGTCGAACCCAGCCTTGGATGCCTTGATATAATAATAATAGGTAGTTGCTGGCGGTGGAATTGGTTCTGAGTAATTGTAAATAATTGTAGTGTCATTGGGTGATGTCTGCTCATTGACTTTTGAGAAAGCGATGTTATCACTGCTGCGGAACAGTTCATATTTTACTTGTGCCTTAGGCCATGCAATGTTCCACGAGAAAGCTGTTGTACTCGCTTTTTTGCCAGTAAAGTTGGTGACGGCGATAACAGACGGTTTTGATGTACAAAAGTCAACTGACGCGGAACATGGATCCCAGGTGCCAAATAAAGTAGTATTCGTATAAGTAGCCGCATCCGGATCACTAAGTTGGGATGACCAGGATATACGCTGACTTATGTCAACTAAATCTCCATTGAATTTCTTGCTTTTGTATTCTGCATCAAAAATAAAACTCGTATTTGTACCTGCATCCCAAATGGCCCAGCCTTCAGGCTTAACAATGTTATAGCCCATGGTAGTGTTTATGAATACTACTCGAGGAAAAGAAAGTGGAGAAGAACCAGTAGAATTTTGCCAAGGCCTGCCTAACACATATTTTGTTACGCCGGCATTGGAGGGGATTGTACATCCTCGGAAGACGTATCCATAAGCCTGTCCGTTGGTTGTGTTTGCAGCTGTAATATAGCTACCAGTAAGTCCGTCCTGGCGGGTCTTGGGATGAATAATACATGAATCAAATACGGCAATGGCATTGCCAAAAATAAAATCAACAACGCCATCGATATAACAGTTTCTGAAATATTGCCGATTATTTGCTCCATTGGCTAGTACAGTATCCTGCCCTCCCAGAAAACGGCAATTTTTAAAAGTCGCACGATCTGCATTGACATTAATTGCCAATGCTTGAGGCGCATCGCCGGTTGAGTTTTCAAAGGTGATATTGACTGCACTAAAGTCGGGTGCGTTGACCGTAACCGATGCTGAGTTAGAAGTACCAAATGTTCCACCGCCTGGAATTGGTTTGCCTGAAAAGTCATCAAATGTGAGAATGGTGTTTGCTACACTTTCACCCACAAATTGCAAGAACGGTTTATTGGAAGGTACAGTGATCTTCTCTTTGTACTTGCCATTTTTTATGAAGATGATATAGGGTGTTGTTCTTCCAATCGGTGCTGCATCAATTGCAGCTTGTACAGTTAAATAATTTCCCGATCCATTCTTCGCAACAGTAACATTTACACCAGCAGGTGGCACCGTTATAGGTGAGGTTGATCCATTTACAGCAACAGTTACCGCAGCGATACCATTAGTTGCATTGCTTATATAACCCGAATAGTTATCTGCACCGCTTCCATTCAATCGTACAGATATAGTGGTTGTAAGAACACGTCCACTATTGGGGATCAATGCTAAAGGAGATGCGTTATTGAACCAATTGGTTCCTCCATCGGCAGAAACTTCGTAGCCAACCGGAGGTGTGATTGTGATGTTACTGGTAAGATTAACACCTGAAATAGTATAGGTTTGAACAACTGAAGGCGTACCCACATTTTGAATGAAGCTATTCAACGTACCTAACACCTCAACACCCACATCGGTGTTGACGATAGAATTCAAATAATTTTCAAGGTTTGTATAACCATTCAAGGCTACCGAAATTCCATCGCTTGCATCGTTGGGGTTAAGACTATTGGCCAATTCCCAGGCATCTGGCATGCCATCGTGATCAGTGTCGGTGGGCGCTGTTATTGAGTTATAGGTTGGTAATCCCCCAACATCAGTCTGTGTATCAATAATACCGGAAGGATGTGAAATTCCAGTTGTTGTTATCGCGGCATACGTCGCGCCTTCAAACGTTGCTGTTCCTGTCCTCGCTTCATGTACAATTCGCTTGTCAAGCGGGTCACGACGTGGAAGTATAGCTCCTACGCTATCCATAACATCAGCATAGGCATTGGTTGCTGTTTGTGTACGTACGGGTGGCACGACAAATGGAGAGCTTTGTCTCGCGGCTTGCATGAGTGTCACAGCTCGTTTAAATCCGTCAGGTTGAACGCCTTTTGTCCAGTTATCGGCAGTAACATCAGGATAGCCTTCTACGAAATTACCATCGATATAAAACTTTCCCCCAAACAAAGTGTCGGGGTAAACAAATGCATCGGTTGCATAGTAAAAACTGGTATAATTAAGAATGCGATTCCTTTTATTGGAGGTTGAACTGGTGGTAAGGTTTCCGGGTGTTGCTGGTCCTGGCTTGTAATAATTGTTGACCATATTATAGTTGCCACCTTCACCTCCGTAGGCAGAATTTATATTGCCCCAGTTGTACAAAACATTGTTACGAAAATCAACTACTTCAAGGTCTGGCCTTCCTGTATATCGGCTTCCGCCAAATCGTGGATTGCGACTGGTATGATGCGCTAATAAGTTATGATGAAAAGATGAATTCGTGCCACCCCAAATACCTGCATAGCCATGGTCTCCTTTATTGTGTACAGAATGATAGAGACTTTCACTCAGCAAACACCATTGCAGCGTAAAATTTTTAATATCATAAAACGTTCCGGTCTCATCGACTGACCAGCTCAGTGAACAATGGTCGACAATAATATTTTGGATCGGATCTGAAAAACTATTCATGGCGTCATCGACAATATCATTGACGTCTGATAGCCGGCATCGTATATAACGAACAATGACATCACTCGCCTTGATGTTAAAGTTATTTCCCGTTATGCAAATTCCGTCTCCGGGTGCCGTTTGTCCTGCAATAGTAATGTTGTTGCTTTTAATACTTAACCGGGAGGCTAAATGAATTATTCCCGATACTTTGAAGACAACCGTACGATTCGGTTGACTTACGGCATCGCGTAAACTGCCTAGGCCAGAGTCGTTCAGGTTGGTCACTTCATACACCGCACCGCCTCTACCTCCCACTGCAAACCGGCCTCCACCCTGGGCACCAGGGAAAGCAAGCTGCTGAGCCATCACCGCGTTTCTAAAAAGTACCAAGAAAACAGGTAATAAGACTTTTGAGTTAGCTCTTTTGAAAAACACACACATATCTCTCATATAGATTTTATCTTAAAAGTTAAAAGTCAACAACTGCACATTCTAGCCCGAATGTGCCTTTTTAATTTTAGCGAGATGGGCTTTGCGCAATCGATTGCATTCTAGGGGAAAAAATTGAAATTTGAAAGAGAAATAGCAATAATCTTAAAAGATGAAAAGACAATAGACACATTTGCGGAGAGGAAGCAGACTACCTGTCTTTGTTGGAGTTCTTCTCCAATAAGCATTTTAAAAGCCAATCAACTCGTGAAGGTTATAGATTTTCATCTAAGGCTAAAAAAGAAAGGTTTTCGCCATCAATAATTTCAAAGCCCTCTTTTTGCGATGGGGTTAATGTTTCTATGGCTTTAAACTTATCGAGGGAAACAATGAATGTTCCTTCGTCGGACAAAAGCATTGCACCATTGCCTACAAAATTCACTTTTGTGATTTCTATTTCTTTTACTGGGGTTGTCATCTTCGACTTGCTTTCACAGGCTGTCGATTTATAAAAAATGTTTAGCTGCATGAGGAGTGTCTCCTTATTTTCAAGAATTAACTTTCTCCACCAATTATGTTGTTGTAAAATCTACTTTCTTATTTGAATCAAGGTCAACCTCAGGCTCCAGCCAAAATTTACGGCTTGTTTATAACCCCGTCGTTTATAGGTAACATGAATATGTCTTCGACATACTCGTTTCCAACAATCATTTTCAAATTTTCAAATCAACTCATTAACGAATTATCCTGCCCAACCTTCCCTATCCAAACTTCTATATTGAATCGCTTCCGCTAAATGTTCAATCTTAATTTCTTCGGAGGCAGCGAGGTCGGCAATGGTGCGCGAGACTTTTAAGATACGATCATAAGCGCGGGCGGATAATCCTAATCGTTCCATCGCGGTTTTTAAAAGTGTTCGTCCCGCATCGTTGATCACACAAATATCTTTCACCGTGTTGCTCGGCATCATGGCGTTGCAATAAATTTCTTTTTGCTTTTTAAAACGCTCGGATTGAATCTCACGCGCTCGCACCACACGCTCACGGATCTCTGTGCTGGTCTCTGATATTCGCGTAGCGGTCATCTCATCAAAACTCACGGGCACTACTTCCACATGCAGATCAATACGGTCAAGCAGCGGGCCGCTCACTTTACTTAAATAACGCTGCACGACACCGGGCGCACACACGCATTCTTTTTCAGGATGGTTGTAGTAGCCGCACGGGCATGGGTTCATGCTCGCCACCAACATGAAGTTGGCCGGATAGTCAATTGACATTTTCGCACGAGCAATCGTTACACGTCTTTCTTCCATCGGTTGGCGCATCACTTCGAGCACAGTGCGCTTAAATTCGGGCAGCTCATCCAAAAACAAAACGCCATTGTGTGACAAAGAAATTTCTCCGGGTTGAGGATTGCCACCACCTCCAACTAATGCTACATCCGAGATGGTATGGTGAGGCGAACGAAAAGGCCTTGTGGTAATGAGTGTTCCATCGGCTCCTACTTTTCCTGCTACGGAATGAATCTTGGTGGTCTCAAGCGCTTCGTTCAACGTGAGCGGCGGAAGAATCGTAGGCAGTCGTTTTGCGAGCATTGTTTTTCCTGCTCCGGGTGGACCAATCAAAATCGCGTTGTGTCCACCAGCCGCTGCAATCTCCAATGCACGTTTAATATTTTCTTGCCCTTGCACATCCTTGAAATCACTTTCATAGCTGTTGAGTTTGCTTTGAAAAACGTCGCGTGTGTCGATCACCAGTGGCTCAATTTTTTTCTTGCCTTCCACAAAAGCAATTGCATCCGTTAAGGTCTCCACACCAATAATTTCCAGACTATTGACGATAGCGGCCTCCTTCGCGTTGGCCTTGGGTAAAATAAAGCCTTTGAACTGTTCCTTGCGCGATTGAATCGCAATAGGCAACACACCTTTGATCGGGCGCAGTTCACCATCGAGTGAAAGCTCGCCCATGATCACATACTTTTCCAGCAATTCGGTATTGATTTGTCCAGAAGCGAAAAGAATGCACAATGCAATTGGCAAATCATAAGCCGACCCTTCCTTGCGAATATCAGCGGGTGCAAGATTGACTACCACTTTGTTTCGTGGCATGAAGTAACCTAAACTTTTTAATGACGACTCGACACGATGCTCACTCTCTTTCACCGCCGTGTCGGGCAGGCCACTCATGTGAAAATGCTTTCCCTGCGTCACATTCACTTCCACCGTGATCGTTCTTGCATCCACACCGTGCACTGCGCTGCCAAAAGTTTTTGCTACCATTCCTGAAAAATATGAAAAGCAAATTACTAACTATCTGATGTTACGCAAAACAAGCGCAATTGTCAGTTTGCGCCTACCGTGCGCGGCCGCCACACGAAGCCTTTCACCGCACTGAGCAAAGGCGACTGTCAAAAATTAATTTAACTTGCGTCTAATTCAAAGACTCAAATGCCATTAGACCTACAAAAAGTACTAAACGAGAAAAAACAGGAAGATTCTTTTCGGAGATTAAAATCCAGTTCGCAACCCATAGACTTCTGTTCTAATGACTACCTCGGTCTTGCTAGTTCACAAGAATTATTTTATGCTATTAATCGTGGCGCTGAACGATTAAAACCACCTTATAATGGATCAACAGGGTCGCGCTTGCTTTCTGGCAACAGTGAATTGGCAGAGGAGCTGGAGAAAAAACTCGCTGGAATTTTTCATTCGGAAAAAACTTTACTTTTCAATTCTGGGTACACCGCCAATCTTGCTGTGCTTTCGTGCTTGCCACAACGTGGTGATACAATCATCTATGACGAACTCGTTCATGCCAGTCTACGCGATGGAGCACGATTGAGTTTGGCTTCGCGGTTTAACTTTCGTCACAACGATTTGAATGACCTCGAAGAGAAAATCAAACACGCGAAGGGAAATATTTTTGTGATCGTGGAATCCATCTACTCGATGGACGGTGACGAATGTCCGTTGGAGGAATTAGTTACATTGTCAGAGAAGCATGACTTTACCATCATCCTCGATGAAGCTCACAGCACAGGCTGTTACGGTGAAAATGGAGGTGGTTTGGCTGCATTAAAGAAATTAGAGAAAAGAATAGCTGTGCGCGTCTACACCTTTGGCAAAGCGATGGGTGTGCATGGTGCCTGTGTGGCTGGAAATGTAACGCTCATTAATTACTTGATCAATTTTGCGAGGCCATTCATCTATACTACGGCTATGTCGCCACACAGCGTGATTGCTATTAGCTGCGCATTTGATTATTTAAAACGTCAGATCGGGTTACAAGAAATTCTTCAGTCCAAAATTCAATTGTTCTTAAAGGAGTTTGGGAAAATGAAATGGGATTATGTAAAAAGCAACAGCGCTATTCAAAATGTGATAATACCCGGAAATGCCAACGTGAAAGAACTCTCACACTTCTTGCAACACCATGAATTCGATTGTCGCTCAATTCTTTCTCCTACAGTCAAGGAAGGATCAGAGCGCATTCGTATTTGTTTGCACACATTTAATTCTGATAAGGAAATCAACGAATTAAATCATGTGCTAAGTGAATTTGAATTATGAACTATTTTGTTACCGCCATCGGTACCGACTGTGGCAAAACTTTTTTCTCGGCCATTTTGTGCGAAGCCTTGAAGGCCGATTATTGGAAGCCGGTTCAAGCTGGCTTGCCTCGCGATGCGGAGACAGTAAAAAATCTACTTTCAAATTCTGTTTCTAAAATACAACCTGAGACATTTCTATTGAATACGCCCGCATCGCCGCATGCTGCTGCAAAATTGGATGGAGTGAAAATTGAATTGGAGAAGTTTAAAATACCCGAAACAAAAAGCGACCTGGTGATCGAAGGAGCGGGTGGTTGCCTCGTTCCGCTCAACGATCACGATTTTGTTATTTCACTTGCAAAAAAATTCAATGCCGAAGTAATTTTGGTTTCTCAACTTTACCTCGGCAGCATCAACCACACCTTGCTTTCGGCTGATTATTTAACAAGACATGAATTTAAAGTGAAAGGAGTTATTTTCAACGGACTCTCTAACCCCGAAAGTGAAAACATTATTTTGAAGCATACCAGATTTCCATGCTTGTTGCGAATTGAACAAGAGCCAGTGATTTCAAAAGCGATTGTTGTAAAATATGCTAAGGAGCTAAATAGAAATTGGTAGAATTTTTTAAGTAATAAGTCGCCGGCCACCGGAGTGCCCAGGCGAATACTGAGAATAAAGAAAATGAATCTTCAAGAATTAGACAAAAAGAATATCTGGCACCCGTTCACCTCCTTGGTTGATGGCATTGAGCCGTTGTTGGTTGAATCAGCTAGTGGAGTTTATCTCCATCTCAATGATGGTCGAAAAATCATTGATGCCGTTTCTTCCTGGTGGGTGAATTTACACGGACATAGCCATCCGATAATTGCGCAAGCCATTACTGAACAAGCCAAAAAATTAGAGCACGTGATCTTTGCGGGCTTCACTCATGAGCCAGCCATTCGCTTATCAGAAAATTTATTAAGCATCCTTCCAAAAAATCAATCGAAGATTTTTTTTTCAGACGACGGGAGTACAGCAGTGGAAGTCGCCTTGAAGATGGCCATTCAATATTGGCACAACCAGGGAATAAAAAACAAAAAAAAAATAATTGCATTGGATGGCGCTTATCATGGCGATACATTTGGATCCATGTCGGTGGGCGGGCGCGGGGCATTTACGAATGCATTCGCTCCCTATTTATTTGACGTTGAATTCATCGACTTTCCCACAGAAGAAAATAAGGAAAAAGTTTTAAAAGATTTCGAAGCCAAGCTTCAAACAAATCAAGTTGGAGTTTTTATTTACGAACCTTTGGTGCAAGGTGCAGCCGGGATGCGAATGTATTCTCCGGAAATCCTGTACAAATTAATTTCAATGGCGAAACAACACGATGTGGTTTGCATTGCCGATGAAGTATTCACGGGCTTTGGCCGAACCGGGAAATTATTCGCTAGTGATTATTTAATAATTCAGCCTGATATTGTTGCTGTTTCAAAAGGCATCACCGGTGGATTTATGCCGTTGGGTGTAACGAGTTGCTCTGAAAAAATTCTCGAGGCATTTCAATCTGCCGATGCAAGCAAAACATTTTTTCATGGCCATTCCTACACGGCCAATCCCTTGGCTTGTGCGGCTGCGAATGCAAGCTTTAATTTATTGACAAGCAAAGAATGTAAGGATAACATTCAACGAATAAATGAAAATCATTTAACTTTCATTTCAAAAAATAAAAATCATAAGACCATTAAAAACATTCGAAGTCTTGGGACAATCCTCGCCCTAGAATTACAAACAATCGAAGGAACGTCCTACTTCAACGAAATGCGGAATAAAATTTATTCGTTTTTTTTAAAGAGAAATGTTTTACTACGTCCTTTAGGCAACGTGTTCTATATGCTACCTCCCTATGTAATTAAGGAAGAAGAATTAAATTACATTTATGGTACAATTGAAGAGTTTCTGAATTTGAGTTAATGAGCAAAGATCTATTCTCCAGTCATGCCAATCAATATGCCGCTTTTCGGCCAACTTATCCGAAGGAGTTGTACGATTTTATTTTTTCTCATGTGACCTCTTTTACAACAGCCTGGGATGCTGGAACAGGCAATGGGCAAGTGGCGCGCTATTTATCCAAACGATTTGAAAAAGTTATTGCCACTGATCTTAGTGCCAAGCAATTGGAGAACGCTTATCAAGCTGAAAACATTTTTTACTTTCAAACGAAGGAAACAAATATGTTTGCAAGCCAACGTTTTGATTTGGTTTGTATAGCTCAAGCCATTCATTGGTTTGACCGGGAAAAATTCTATGCAGAAGTAAAACGGGTAGCCAAGCCAGAGACAGTTATTGCCGTGTGGGGTTACGGTTTGTTAAGCATCAATTCAGAAATTGATATGCTTATTAAAGATTTCTATAAAAATGTCATTGGGCCTTATTGGGACGAAGAGCGAAAGCTCATCGATGAAGAATATAAGACGATCTCTTTTCCCTTTTCAGAAATTAAAACGCCAGAATTCGCCTTCTCCTTTCAATGGACAATAGCCGAGCTTCAAGGTTATCTCAACACGTGGTCTTCCGTTCAGAAATATATTATTATGGAAAATCAATCAAATCCTGTGGGGAAATTAATTGATAAGATCAGGCCATTGTGGACGCTTGAGAAAATGGAAGTTAAATTTCCGTTGTTTCTTAGACTTGGAAAAGTAGCTTGATCAAATTATTTTTTCTTAATCAAAGCCATGTAAAATCCATCGAAACCTTCTGACGGTAATAAGGTCTTTTGCCCGATTAATTCAAATTTATCTCCCTTCTCTGACAGAAATTTTTCAACCTGCTTTTCGTTCTCTGAAGGAAGTACACTGCACGTGGCGTAAACCATCATGCCACCCGGTTTAACGATCACACTGTATTCGTTTATTATTTTTTGCTGGGTCAATTTTACTTTTTCAATAGCTTCGGAAGATAACTTCCACTTCGCGTCTGGGTTTCTCTTCAAGACACCAAGCCCTGAACAAGGCACATCGAGCAAAAGTCGGTCGGCTGAATTTTCTTGCCTCTTAATTATCTTTGACGATTCAATGACCCGTGTTTCAATATTAGAAGCGCCCGCTCTTCGTGCGCGTTTTTTCAACTCGTTCAACTTCCATGCTTCGGTATCCATAGCAATGATGCGACCTTTGTTTTGCATCAATGCCGCTAGATGCAAAGTTTTTCCACCGCCTCCAGCGCAGGCATCCACTACACGCATTCCAGGTTCAACACGAAGAAATGGAGCAATCAATTGCGAGCCGGCATCTTGCACTTCGAATAAGCCGTCTTTGAATTGCTGACGGGTGAAGATATTTTGTCTTTCTTCCAACAATAGTGCATCCTGAAAGTCTGGCGGCGTGGTTGTGAAAATTTCATCATTATCAGCGAGCTGACGTTGCAATTCATTACGAGAGACTTTTAAGGTGTTTACTCGCAACACAACTTTCGCCTGTTCGTTGAGAGCGTGAAGTTCTTCATTCCACCCTTTTCCTAATTCTTTTTCACCCAATTCATCCAACCAATCCGGAATGGATTCAACAATCTTTCGGTCGTTCTTTATCTCATCAAAAGTTTGGTAAAGATATTCTTTATCAATTGCCATCTCAGGCCAATCAGGCAACCTGATTTCATTCCAGACGCACCAAACAGAGAGTAATTTCCAAAAATCATTTTCCTGAGCGTTTGCAAGCTTACCAAACAAACGATACCAGCGAACAATATCATAAGTTGTCTCAGCAATAAACCGTCTATCGCGTGCGCCCCACTTCGGATTTTGCTTTAATAGTTTCTCAATGGCTTTGTCAGCATACCGATTTTCGATGAAAATCTCCTCGAGAACACTCACTACAGCTTCGCACAAGTTGCGATAGAGTTTCATGATTTGTATATTTTGTTGAAATTTAGACACTAATTATTGATTCACACTCATTCGATCTTTATCACCATGAAAAATAAAATCATTCTTATTCTACTATTGTTCTTTCCTCTATTATCAAGTGCCCAGTTTGGAGATCTCATAAAAAAAGGATTAAAAAAGGGAGTTGACAAAGGGAAGGGTGCGCTCGAGGGTGCCAACGATAAGGCCCGTGATCGTTTGGACTCTTCCGATTTCAATTATGCCATTTCGGTAATCGATAACTCCGGCATGATGAACATCCGTGATGTGGGGGAGAGCTTTACCAAAACGGCCGATTTCGCATCCAATAATTTTCTTAAAGACCAATCAAAAGTTACTCCAGCACAAAAGAGTCGCAACACGTTAGATGCTGCTGAAAAATTCTACGAGACCAGGCATTATAAAACGGCAGAGCTTTATTTCTTAGAAGCTAAACTCTCCTACGAGAGCAACAACATTATCAACAATATCAATTACAGTAAAGTACATGCCGACTTAGGTCTTCTCTATGCCACCATGGGGCGCTTCAATACCGCCAAACAATTCACCAGCGAAGCACTTTCACTGCGTGAACAAACATTGGGCAAGAACAGCAAAGCATATGCATCTTCACTTAACAACAGTGCTGTTCTTTTTCAGGAAATGGCGCAGTACAACGAGGCTGAACAGTATTTTCAAGATGCTCTTGCCACGGTGAAGCAGACATTAGGCGAGCAAAGCCAGGAGTACGCGATTGTACTAAACAACCAGGCAATCTTCTTTTCAAAGATTGGTCGCTATGACCAGGCTGTTGAGAAACTGAAAACAGCAATCGCTATTCTGGATCAGCAACAAAAAAACGACTTACGAAACACAGTCGGTTTTCAATCCAACCTGGCTTTGCTTTACCAGAAGACCGGAAAATTTACGGAAGCAGAGGCGATTTATTTAAAGCTCGAGAAGGCGTTGAAGGCGCAAGGCAACAATCCTTTCTATGCCGGAGTACTTGATAATCTGGCGTTGCTCTACATTCAAATGAACAAACTTGATAAGATAGAAGGTTACTTTAAACAATCAGCCCAGGTTTATAAAGATCGATTTGGTGCACAAAATCCAAACTACGCCAAAGTGTTAAATGACCTCGGTAACTTTTATAGAATGCAAGGAAAGTTTCCTGAAGCTGAACAAAACTTAACTGAATCGTTGAACATTCGAACAAACACATTGGATACTAATCATCCGGATTACGTGAAATCTGAAGAAGACTTAGGAATTCTTTATTGGAAGAAAGGAGACCTACAAAAGGCATATAGCAATCTTCAATCGGCAATGAATAAGTCGCTGGACTTTATAAGCCGATACTTTCCTCCGATGAGTGAAGCAGAGAAAACAAAGTATTGGGATATTTTGCAACCCCGTTTTCAGAGATTCTATAATTATTGTTTGGATGCTCAGGCAACCAATCCTGCCATTATTCAGGATATGTACAATTATCAAATCGCCACAAAAGGATTGCTTCTCAATTCTACGAATAAAATCAAAATGGCAATTTTCTCCAGTGGCAATGCTGATTTGATAAAAGATTATATGTCTTGGCTTGATAAAAAGGAAGCACTCGCCAGATACTATTCACTATCAAAAGAAGATTTGAAGGATCAGAAAATAGATTTGGCAAGTCTTGAGCAGGAAGCGAATGATATGGAGCGCTCTCTTTCACAGCGATCTTCAGATTTTTCACAAGGCTACTCAACGGAAAAAGTTAGTTTCGAAAACATTTCCTCGTTGCTCGGAGATACTGAGGCAATCGTGGAGTTGATCCGCATCCGTTCGTTCGATAAAGATTTTACAACTGACTCTAAGTATGCCGCGTTAGTGCTCACAAAAAATGCGATGCCTAATTTAGTTGTTTTGGATAACGGCAATCAATTGGAGGCTCGCTATTCGAAATTCTATCGCAATGCTATTCAGCAAAAAGTGGTCGATCAATATTCCTACGATCAATTTTGGGCTCGCATAGAACCTGCTCTCGCAGCAAAGAAAACAATTTACATTTCCCCAGACGGAGTTTATAATCAAATCAACTTAAACACTCTAAAGAAAACTGGAGGCGATTTTGTAATCAACAAATTTGATATAGCAATTATTGGCAATTCAAAAGATCTTATCGGTTTAAAATCCGCGAAGGCATCAGCGTCTAAGAAGGATGCTTTCCTCTTAGGCTTCCCTGACTATGGAGGCAAATTTGTCGTTTCGTTGCCTGGAACTAAAGTAGAAGTGGAGGGGATTTCAAAAATTTTAAAAACAACCGGCTATCAAGTTTCACTATCAGAACAAAGCGAAGCGACTGAATCAAAAATAAAATCATTGAAAGGTTCCACATTAGTTCATATTGCAACACATGGATATTTTTTACAAGATGCTGAAAGTGGTGGACTAGGAGTAGATTCAGAAAACGCTAAAAATAATCCACTGCTGCGCTCTGGGCTTTTACTAGCGGGTGCCGCCAAGACAATGTCAGGTGAGGTCTTACCTAACCTCGAAAGTAACGACAACGGGGTGCTCACTGCTTACGAAGCCATGAACTTAAACCTAAACGGAACAGATTTAATTGTACTTAGTGCATGTGAAACTGGTTTGGGTGATGTTCGAGCAGGTGAAGGAGTTTACGGGTTGCAACGCGCCTTCATAGTAGCCGGAGCGAAGGCAATGGTGATGAGTTTATGGAAAGTAGATGATGCCGCAACGCAGGCTTTGATGACAAATTTTTATACAAACCTTTCAAAGGGTGGAAGTAAGTTAAAAGCATTCAAGCAAGCTCAGCTACAATTAATGTTAAAATATAAAGAGCCTTATTACTGGGGTGCTTTTGTAATGATTGGGATGTAACCTGTTGCCTGCGCAATTTGATGAGAAAAATTACCCATAAAAAAAACCTCGTATTTCTACGGGGCTTTAAAAAAAATAGAGCAACGACTGGATTTTATTCCGACGAAAGTCGGGACTCCCGGGTTTTACCCTAGTACCATCAGAGAAAGGTTAGGTGGTCTTAACTGTCATAAAATAAAAAAACCCTTGTTTTTCAACGAGGGTTTAGTTTAAAAGTTAGGGCAACGACTTACTCTCCCGGGTTTTACCCTAGTACCATCAGCGCTGGTGGTCTTAACTGCTCTGTTCGGAATGGGAAGAGGTGGTCCCCACCGCCATAGTCGCCTTAAGATTTTGAGAGTGATAAGTAGTTTGAAGTTGTAAGTTGTAAGTATTGCTACTTTCAACTTTGAACTTTTCACTTTCAACTCTTGATCAATATCGTTGACACACCGGAGAAATAAATAGTTAAAGTTGTAGTACATGCAACAAGCACGTAGGTGAAAAATTGTTATTGTTATTCGAAGCGCTTGGGCCATTAGTACCGCTCGGCTTTGCCATTACTGGCTTTACACCTGCGGCCTATCAACGTCATCGTCTCTGACGGCCCTTATATGGAAGTCTCATCTCGGGGCGGGGTTCGCGCTTAGATGCTTTCAGCGCTTATCCACTCCCAACGTAGCTACCCGGCTGTGCAGCTGGCGCTACAACCGGTACACCAGCGGTTGGTCCAATCCGGTCCTCTCGTACTAAGATCAGGACCCCTCAAACTTCCTACGCCCATCACAGATAGGGACCGAACTGTCTCACGACGTTCTGAACCCAGCTCGCGTGCCACTTTAATAGGCGAACAGCCTAACCCTTGGGACCTTCTCCAGCCCCAGGATGTGACGAGCCGACATCGAGGTGCCAAACCTCCCCGTCGATATGAGCTCTTGGGGGAGATCAGCCTGTTATCCCCAGAGTACCTTTTATCCTTTGAGCGATGGCCCTTCCATGCAGAACCACCGGATCACTATATCCTGCTTTCGCACCAGCTCGACCCGTCGGTCTCACTGTCAAGCATGCTTGTACTATTGCACTCCACGTACGGTTACCAACCGTACTGAGCATACCTTTGAAAGCCTCCGATACACTTTCGGAGGCGACCACCCCAGTCAAACTACCCACCACACAATGTCTCACGCTTACACGTGATTAGGCATCAAGAAAATAAAGGGTGGTATTTCACCGTTGGCTCCCCTAACCCTAGCGGGCCAGGATCAACGCCTCCCACCTATCCTACACATTATCCTCCCAATACCAATGTGAAGCTATAGTAAAGGTTCATGGGGTCTTTCCGTCCCGTGACGGGTACACGGCATCTTCACCGTGACTACAATTTCACCGAGCTCATGGCTGAGACAGCGCCCAGATCGTTACACCATTCGTGCAGGTCGGAACTTACCCGACAAGGAATTTCGCTACCTTAGGACCGTTATAGTTACGGCCGCCGTTTACTGGGGCTTCAGTTCAACGCTTCGCAGTTACCCGCTTACGTCCCCCCTTAACCTTCCAGCACCGGGCAGGTGTCAGGCCTTATACTTCATCTTTCGATTTCGCAAAGCCATGTGTTTTTGTTAAACAGTCGCCTGGGCCATTTCTCTGCGACCCCGGTTATACACCGGGGCTCCCCTTCTCCCGAAGTTACAGGGTTATTTTGCCGAGTTCCTTAGCCATGGTTCACTCGAGCACCTTAGGATTCTCTCCTTGACTACCTGTGTCGGTTTGCGGTACAGGTACCATAATCATATGCTTAGAAGGTTTTCTCGGAAGTCTGCTTACGTTCTCTATCACTTTGGCCGAGGCCTCCGTGTACTGTTGGGTTTCAGCATTATCTACGGATTTGCCTATAGACAATATACCTACGCCTTTTAACGCCCTATTCCGTCAGGGCGCGGAACTTTCACTCCTCCTTCTCTCCATCGCTCATTACGGTAGTACCGGAATATTAACCGGTTGCCCATCAGCTTCTCCCTTCGGATGCGCCTTAGGTCCTGACTTACCCGCGGCTGATTGACATTGCCGCGGAAACCTTAGTCTATCGGTGGACGGGGTTCTCACCCGTCTTATCGTTACTTATGCCTACATTTGCTTTTCTGTCTGCTCCACCTCAGGGTGACCCCTGGGCTTCTCCGCTGACAGAATGCTCCCCTACCACTTAGTATTGCTACTAAATCCTGAGCTTCGGTACTATACTTGATGCCCGATTATTATCGATGCCCTGTCGCTCGACCAGTGAGCTGTTACGCACTCTTTAAAGGAATAGCTGCTTCCAAGCTAACCTCCTGGCTGTCTCGGCAACTGGACCGCCTTAGTTCAACTTAGTATAGATTTAGGGACCTTAGCTGCAGGTCTGGGTTCTTTCCCTCTCGGACACGGACCTTAGCACCCGCGCCCTCATTGCAAGGTATATTTAACAGCATTCGGAGTTCATCAGGATTTGGTAGGATGTGACTCCCCCTAGTCCTATTGGTAGCTCTACCTCTGTTAAACTCAACCCTCACACTGCTCCTAAAAGCATTTCGGGGAGTACGAGCTATTTCTCAGTTTGATTAGCCTTTCACCCCTACCCTCAGTTCATCCAAAAACTTTTCAACGTTTACTAGTTCGGACCTCCACCCCGTGTTAACGGGGCTTCATCCTGACCAAGGGTAGATCACAAAGTTTCGCGTCTACTCCCACTGACTGCACGCCCTATTCAGACTCGCTTTCGCTCCGGCTGCATCCCTCAAAGGGACTTAACCTTGCCAGTGAGAGTAACTCGTAGGCTCATTATGCAAAAGGCACGCCATCACTCCATTGCGGAGCTCTGACCGCTTGTAAGCGTATGGTTTCAGGTTCTCTTTTCACCCTCCTGTTCGGAGTGCTTTTCACCTTTCCTTCACAGTACTGGTTCACTATCGGTCTCTCAGATGTATTTAGCCTTACCGGATGGTGCCGGCAAATTCAAACGGGGCGTCTCCGACCCCGCCCTACTCAGGATACTACCTCTCCCCTCATCTTCCTCTTACGGGGCTCTCACCCTCTATGGCCTGCTTTCCCACGCAGTTCAAATTTGACTCGGTTTCAATTATGTAGTCCTATAACCCCCAACGGGCCGTAACCAATTGGGTTTGGGCTCTTGCGCTTTCGCTCGCCACTACTGGCGCAATCACTGTTGTTTTCTCTTCCTCCAGGTACTTAGATGTTTCAGTTCCCTGGGTCTGCTCCGCTTGCGCGGTGATGTGCCTTCAGCACACCGGGTTGCCCCATTCGGACACCTGCGGATCAATTCCTGTTTGCGGATCCCCGCAGCTTTTCGCAGCTTACCACGTCCTTCTTCGCCTCTGAGAGCCTAGGCATCCCCCATACGCCCTTTCTTACTTCTCTTTTCGATTCACCTATGTGCTCGTTGCTCGTGTGTATTCTTCTCAGATTACCCACTTTTTCTACTACTTTTTTACTCTACTATTTCTCCAGTATGTCAATGAACTTTTTGTCGGTCTACAGTCACCATCCAATTCGAGAACGGCTATTCTCTCCTCTCCAGTAACATCCAACAACGCGATAATTCGTTGATTTGATGATTTGAAAATTTGAAGATTGCTCTTCTCTTTCCTCTCTCATTTAACCACGCTTATCTTATTTCAAAATCTCTAAAAACAATCTCGTTTGATTGTTTTCTCTTCCTTTTTTCGATTCACAATTTCTCAATCGTAATTCGTAATTCTCACCTCTTACCTCCCCTTGTGGAGAATATCGGATTCGAACCGATGACCCC
>Ga0302164_10000057_pt1:25000-54173 | contig 54173 bp, 38 predicted proteins | sample I_Fen_E3_1_FD_193500 | JGI IMG/M metagenome (GOLD analysis project Ga0302164, IMG submission 193500) | Peat permafrost microbial communities from Stordalen Mire near Abisko, Sweden - I_Fen_E3_1 | ecosystem: Environmental > Terrestrial > Soil > Wetlands > Permafrost | place: Sweden...
CTTAATCACCACTTTTTCATTGGCAAATTTTTTCCAATCAACATGACTCAATTTTTCGGAAAAAAGATTTTTCTCCAAGTCTTCCAGAGTTCCAAAAACAACATGCTGAGCGAATGGTTGCAGGACTGTTGCTAACAACATAAAGGCCCACGTTGGAACAATGGCGTCAGCGGAGCAAATGATGGCTACATGCTTTCCCTTGAACTGTGCCCAATCGTGTTGTTTAATGAAGTCACGAAAGTCTTTCTCCTTCAAAATCAATCCTTGAAAAAGTAAATCCTTAATATCAAATAACACCCGTTCACCTGGAGAGTACAATTCTTCCAGATCGAAGGTGATTAGATTACTCGCTGAAACCCTATTGACGATTTGTTCCATAAATCAGAAATAATAGCTGACGACTACGAACATTAGGAAATCAAATTTGGTTTTTTAATTACAAAATCTTTTAGATAAAATGGCTCGAAAAGGTCAGTATTCTCGAATTCATTATTCTTAAATTTTTGAAAACCAATCATTCCCAAGGAAGGTGCAGATGGCTTAATACCAGAGGCAAATTTTGCGTTGGAATGATGAATCAAACTTTTGCATTTATCTGAACCTTCACCAAAAAAATAAATTTCCCTTTGGTCTAGCAGTACACCAAAACTCTGTTCATCAATAACCTTTGCCTGAGTTGGTTCAATGATTTTTCCTGTCTTGTCTGCCAACATGCAGTAAACTTCCATTCTCCGCGCGTCTAGCATTGGGCAAAGAAGGGCATTCTCTAGATCATATTCGTTGGATAATTGATTTAAGAATTCCCAAGTCATGAGTGAAAGAGTATTCACCGAGATCAAAGGAATATTCAGAGCGTAACAAATTCCCTTTGCTGTAGCCACGCCTATTCGCAGACCCGTGTAAGAGCCTGGACCAGCAGCAACTATAACTCCCCCAAGTTGATCTTTTCGAATGCCCAAATCTTTAAAAAGCTGGTCAATCATTATGGCCAGCAAAGATGCAGTAGTTTGGTTTTCTAAACTTTCTTTGAATGCAACCCGTTTTCCGTCTTGATGAAGGGCACAAGAGAACGAATGTGTCGACGTCTCCAAACTAAGGAGTAGCACCATTATTGCTGTGACAATAACTGTCTATAGTATGCCTGATCTGCCAACAGTTTCTTAGCGGCCATCACCTCAGCATCGGTTTCCAAACTAACTTCTATCTGACCTTGCACCAATTGGTAGTGAAATGCAATCTCTTGCTCAAGCACTTTAACCAGCTCAGGTTTGTAGTGCATAAAGTCATTGTTATGCGCTTGTGTGATTTTAGCTTTTAAATCATTCAATGATAACTGTAACTGATCAAAGTATTTTTCACTTTTAGCAGAAGCGATTACCGATTCAATTTTATTTTCCAGCTCAGATGAATATACAAACCGTTGACCCTTCACCCAAGAAACAAATTGTTCGTATTCTGAGTCCGTTAACTTGAATAATTTCATTGACTTTGGGGCATCTTTGTTTTCCCCGCAGTATTTGCTGGCATAATCAAATAGCAACCCCGATGATGCTAATTCCACAGTGAGGGTTGATATATTTTCTGTCTTCACTGACAAGTCAGGATCTAGGCCTGCGCCATCATACACTTTTCTGCCTATTTTCGTTTTGAATTCTCGCTTCAAAGAATCTGCAAATTTGGTAACCGATCCATCGCTGTGACGATGGGCGTAATCCAAAGCTTGAATACACCTGCCACTTGGAATATAATATTTAGCTGTAGTGATTTTAAGCTGGGCATCGTATGCCAATTGTCTTGTAGTTTGAACCAAGCCTTTGCCAAACGTGCGTTGCCCTACCAGTAGGGCGCGATCATAATCCTGAAGCGAGCCTGCTACGATTTCGGATGCAGATGCACTGCCTCCACTCGTGAGAATGGCTAATGGAATTTCTAAGTCAACCGGATTATTTAAAGTTGAATAAATTTTATTCGACTCAGTAGCCTTACCTCTGGTGGAAACAACCTCTTTCCCTTTTGATACAAAAATGTTCACAATGTTCACCGCTTCGTATAGCGAGCCTCCTGGATTATCACGCAGGTCGAGGATTAATTTTTTCGCTCCTTGGGCCTTCAGTTTTGTTACTGCGTCCGAAACCTCACGCCCAGCACCCGGTGTAAACTCATCGAGTTTAATATAACCCAGGTCTTTATCAATTAATCCTTGATAGGTTACATTGCTAATCTTAATCTTTTCGCGCACCAATTTAAATTTTAAATTGTTGGCTTCGCCAAAGCGTTTCACTTCTACTTCCACTTCGGTTTTGGGTACTCCTTTGAGCAAAGCACTTGACTCATTAGTTGGTTTGCCTTGCACATTTTTTCCGTCTACTGAAATCAACTCATCGCCCACACGAATACCGGCACGATAAGCAGGAAATCCAACATATGGATTGGTAATTACTGTTTTATGATTGATCAAGCCCACCAACGCACCAATGCCTGCATACTCCCCGGTGGTTTGAATGCTAAAGGCCTCTAGATTTTCTTTGGGAATATAATCTGTGTACGGATCAAGCTGCTCCAGCATGCCATTGATCCCGATATCTATCAATTTTTTAGGATCAACCTCATCAACATAATTGGCATTTACTTCCTTTACAAGTGTAGCAAAAATGTCAAGGCTTTTTGCAATGTCAAAGTATCTGTCAGTTGGAACTGTGAATGCAAAAAGAGCTGTTGCAGCCAAACCAAAAACTAACAATTTTATTTTTCTACCCTTCATTTCAGATCAATTAATTTATTGAATGACAAAACTATTTTTTGATGAATCAAGGCCGATGGTAAAATTTCTTTAGCAGTGTAAATATACGCAATGGAGAAAAATTTGTCTGGTGGCAATTTTGTTTTGTTTAGCCTGTAACCCTCCCGAATGCGCCTTTTAATGGCATTTCGGTCAACAGCCCGTTTAAAAATACTTTTAGGTACCGATGCCATCACCTGGCTGGTGGGCCTTTCAGCAGTAAGAAAAAAGACCTTGAATGGATACAAATAAAAAGAGGAACCCTTGGTGAAGAGTTCCTGAATTAACTTCTCTTGTGAAAGTCGTTCTGGCTTTTTTAATGTCAACTTTTCCATCCACCAGGATTAATCTTGAAACCCGAAATGGAATGTACTCAGATTTTATCTATGCTTGGAAGTGCCTTCGTCAGAAACGGTAAGTTTCTTGCGGCCTTTTTTTCTGCGGCTTGCTAATACCCTGCGGCCATTGGCAGTTGCCATGCGCTCGCGGAAGCCGTGCTTGTTTTTTCTTTTTCTGCGCGAAGGTTGAAATGTACGTTTCATGCTCTATAGTCGTTTTTTTCCTGCTATTTCTTAACAAAGGGGTGCAAAGATGGATAGGATTTCTTGGATTTACAAACCCGGACGAATAGAAACTAATTGTTCCCTCAAACTCCTCATTAAATTGCTCATGATTCCGGCTATACTGATAATACTTTAGTTTTGAAACATTATTATCCATGGAGGTCTTTACGCAACACTTTCCTTTACTAGCAAATAACCTCTCTGTCGGCTATCGGACAGGGCAATTTGAGAATATTCTTTTTGAAGGAATCAACCTTGCTTTAAAGGCAGCTAAGCTTACCTGCTTTATGGGGCCTAATGGAATCGGCAAATCAACGTTGATTCGTGCCTTGGCAGGATTACAAAAACCCTTGGCGGGAACAATTTCAATTGCTGACGAACAGAAAATAGCCTTAGTACTTACGGATAAGGTTACTGCAACTAACATGACCGTTTGGGATTTGGTGAGCTACGGGCGATATCCTTATCTGGGTTGGGGAATCTCTTTTTCAAATGAGGATTACAATATCATCAAGCAATCTATTGATGATGTTGGCATAAAGGCTTTATCAGACAAAAAAATAGAGGAACTCAGTGACGGACAACTGCAGCTCGCAATGATTGCCAGAGCCCTTGCTCAAGAGACACCCGTTCTTTTGCTTGACGAACCAACCGCACACCTCGATTTAAATCATCGGGTTGAAATCATGAAGTTGCTGCTTGGGTTGGCCAGAAAAAAAAACAAGGCCATCCTTGTGGCGACTCATGAATTAGATCTTGCACTGCAAACAGCCGATGAAATCTGGCTTGCCACAACTGACAAAAAAATAAAAACCGGAATTCCTGAAGATCTTGTGCTGGATGGTTCGTTTGATGAAATCTTTCGGTTCAAAGGATTTGATTTGAAGACCGGAAAAATCCAACATGCATCTCATCAGGTCAATTCAATCAACCTTCAAGGTGAAGGACACGAATTTCTCTGGACAAAAAATGCTTTGGAACGCGAAGGTTTTTCAGTTTCCGATCAAGGAAATATTTCTGTTGCGATTGCTAATGATGGTTCAAATTTGAAATGGCAAGCAAAGAATTCTACGTTCAACAAGATTGAAGAGCTGCTTAAAGGTTTGAAGAAAGTCTAGTATTCCAATCAGCTTGCAGCCGCTTTTCCTTTCATTGCAATGAAGTAAAGCGGTATCCCAATCAATGTAATGATCAGCCCCGGCCAGGTGTAAGCCGGTTTGTAAAAGATCAGGAGCAAACAGAAAGTAGTCCCCATGGCAATATAAATTAATGGCAACACGGGATATCCAAAAGCTTTGTAAGGCCGGTTTGCATCTGGTCTTTGTTTCCGAAGGATAAAGATTCCGGCTATGGTCAACATGTAAAATAAAACGACAACAAAAGAAATCATGTCCAGTAAGTCTCCATACCTCCCGCTGAGACACCAGATTGATGCTAAAATACACTGCACCCACAATCCATATTGAGGAACAGAAAACCGGTTAAGATGGCCTGCTTGTTTGAAAAATAATCCGTCCTTCGCCATGGTGTAATACACTCGAGCACCTGAAAGAATCAACCCGTTGTTGCAACCAAATGTGGAAACCATAATCATCAGCGCAATCACGATAGTTCCTGCTGGGCCGAAAATAACATTGGCAGCAGCAACACCAACACGATCCTTTTCTGCAAAAGCAATGTCATGCATCGGCATTGTAGATAAGTACATCAGGTTTGCAGAGACATAAATGATGGTGACAATGAGTGTTCCCAAAAATAAACTCAGCCCAATATTGCGTTGCGGGTTTTTCATTTCACCTGCAATGAAGGTTACGGAATTCCACGAGTCGCTGCTGAAGATCGATCCAACCATCGCTGAAGCTATCGCTCCCAAGCCAATTACAAGCGTGTAGTCCATCATCGAATTATTTTTATCCAGGCCATGCATGTGCCATGCATCGCTCCAGTTCATGCTCCACACATCACTTTTCATCATTACAAATCCAAAGGCAATCAAACCAAACAAGCAAATAATTTTAGTAACGGTAAGAATAGTTTGTATGATTTTACCGCCTTGCACACCACGACTGTTGATGAATGTAAGAATGACAATCGTGAAAATAGAAACTACTTGCGCTGGAGAAATTTTCAGGAATCCCAGATTGAAAAGAACAAGATCTTCGCTGACCGCAGGAATCAAGTAAGCCGTGAATTTCCCAAAGGCCACACCTACGGCCGCGATCGTTCCTGTTTGAATCACAGCAAAATAACACCATCCATACAAGAATGCGATCAAAGGATTATAAGCTTCTTTCAAATAAACATATTGGCCTCCTGCTTTCGGAAACATGCCACTAAGTTCCCCATAACTAACAGCCGCCGTGATTGTCATGAACCCCGTGATCACCCAAACCCCTACAAGCCAGCCTGCACTGCCCACATTGCGAACAATATCTGCACTGACTATAAAAATACCGGACCCAATCATAGAGCCAGCCACTAGCATGGTGCCGTCCCACAATCCTAAAACAGGTTTAAATTCCTTTTCACTCATGCCGAAAGATAAGCGAAGAGTTACATTTCAAAAATTTTATTGTCTTACTTTTATATCAATGGCTAAACTTTCATCGATTATGAAAAACCTTATTTTATTTTTCACACTTGCAATTTTCTTCTCGTGCACCCAAAAGAGAAGCGATAATTTTCAAATCGTGAATGTTAGCGGTGATTATCAAACTCCCTACTTTGAAGATTCCACCCGTGCAGAAAAAATTCTGAAATACAAATCGGTAATTGATTCAATTTTTTCAAAATCAGCAAGAGCAAATCATAATCCTGCGATCGCCTATGGAATTGTTGTTGATAACAAACTGATTTACTCTAATGCAGTAGGTTACGCCAATCTGGAAAAGAAAATTGTTGCTGATAGCAAGTCCCTGTTTCGAATTGCATCAATGACCAAAAGTTTTACGGCAATGTCGATTTTACGGCTGCGCGATGAAGGTAAACTTCAACTTTCTGATCCCGTTGCCAAATACATTCCCGAAATAGCTTCGCTGAAATATCCAACTAAGGATGCTTCCCCTATTACTATTTTCAATTTGCTTACCATGTCAGCCGGGTTTCCTGAAGATAATCCTTGGGGCGATCGCAAACTCTCGGATACTGATCAGGAACTAATTGATTTTGTAAAAAGCGGAATTTCATTTTCAACCAACCCTGGTTCTCAGTTTGAGTATAGCAATCTTGGCTATGGCTTGCTCGGTCGAATTATTTCTAATGTTTCTGGTCAGCATTATCAAGATTATGTGGTTGAAAAAATCTTGCGTCCATTAGGAATGAATGATTGCGAATTTGAATATGAAAAAATCCCTGTCAATAAATTAGCACTCGGTTATCGTTGGGAAGACAATCAATGGAAACCTGAAGCATTATTGAAAGACGGATCGTATGCCTCCATGGGAGGAATGATTTGCACTATCGATGATTTTGCCAAATACATAAGCTTCCTTTTATCATCTTGGCCCGCACGAAACGAAGACGAAGTTGGTCCGGTAAAAAGAAGTTCAGCCCGCGAAATGCAGCAGCCATGGAAGTTTCGCGGTTTCCTTCCAAATTTTAAAACACACGGTGGCGAACTTTGCCCACGCACATTTAGTTACGGCTTCGGTCTTGGCTGGAGACTTGACTGCCATGATAATGTTGCGATTTCACACAGCGGAGGTCTTCCCGGCTTTGGAAGTGTGCATATTCTTTTGCCCGATCACGGTGTAGGCATCGTAGCGTTCAGCAATCTTACTTATGCGAACATGGGCTCTTCTGCCTCGCAAGCACTTGACACGCTTGTTTTGCTGGCGAACTTGAAGAAAAGAGTTTTGCCTGTCTCGCCAACGCCGAAAAAAGTACAAGATGAAATTGTAAGACTTTTGCCAGCGTGGGGCGATGAACACGATTCACTTTTCGCTGAAAACTTCTTCCCCGATATTTCGAAAGCGTACCGCAAAAAAGAAACAGACGAAATGCTTTCGAAGATTGGAAAGATAACTTTCGTCGGGAAAATGCAGCCTGAGAATTTACTACGAGGTTCCTTCGACCTTGTTGGAGAAAAAGGAATGATTGAAGTTTATTTTACCCTCACGCCTGAAGTGGAACCGAAAGTACAATATTTAAATCTGGAGGTGAAAAATTTACAAACGAATTAGAACTTGAATTGAACTTCAATGTTCCTTTTTTAGAGTGGAGATGTCTTCAATAATCCTTTCCATTTCGAAGCGAACTGTGCCGTTATAAACCCCGCGAATCCTTCGGTGCTTGTCGATAAGAATGAAGTTTTCAGTATGAAGAAAATCTCTTTGATTGCCGTAGAACCCTATAGAATCTCCGGCAAAATATTGTTTTTTGGCAATTGCATAAATAGAGTCTCGATTGCCGGTAAGCAAATGCCATTTCGTGGAAGAAATGCCTTTTCGTTCCGCATATTTTTTTAATGTCGCGACACTGTCGATTGCCGGTAAGACCGAATGAGAAAGTAAAATTATTTCAGGATCATTGATGAATTTCGACTGAAGTGTTTTCATGTTGTTAGTCATCAGGGGGCAAATGCTCACACAGCTGGTAAACATAAAGTTGGCCACATAAATTTTCCCTTCTACTGTCTTCTCTGTCACGGGCTGTCCATCTTGGTCAATAAATGAAAAAGCGGGGATGATGTGTATGCTTTTGAATTGTGGAGAATTGCTTTCAATCCATTCGGGTGTAAAGTCAGGTTTGTTAAAAAATGGAAGTGTTTCAGCGGCTTCTCTTTGCTTAGCACTGACTTATTCCGAATTTATCTTTTATTCTTTCTCTAACCTCTAGTGATTTTTGAAAATAGGATCGGGCTTCTTTCCATTTTTTAAAATTTATGGAAAGCACACCAAGTGAGTTGTAGATATTAGCAATGCTCTTCTGATCATTAATTCTTTGATACATTTCAATTGCCTTATTGTAAAACTCTTTTGACTTTTCGATGTTGCGCATCCCCCGGTAAATTGATCCAATGGTGTTATATGAATTTCCTATGCCCTTGACGTCCGTTACTTTTTCGAAAATTTGAAGTGCGCTGTAAACAAATTTTATTGCCAAATCATAATTTCCCTTAGACATATAATAAATTCCAATTTGTCGGGTAGCGCCTCCCTCACCACTGAGAAAATTTATCTGTTTTGAAATCTGAAGGGCTTCTTCAGCATAAGTTTTCCCCTTTTCTGGGTGGGCGGTATATTCATGCCAGCAGATTTTTAAAAGAACTCGGACTCTGATAGAATCTTCTTTAGGATGATTTTCCAAAACAGTGTAAAGGCTATCTAGTTCTCGATTTTGTGCCAAAGTCAATTGGGTAGCTATAAAAAAGCCGAAGAAAAGAAGACCCGGTAGAGGCTGTAATGATAAGATGTAGCGCATAGTATTTTAAAGGTGCGAATTTATACAGAGAACAATGACCTGTAAACAAGATTACCCGAAAACCGCACCCTATTACCTATGCTTTGGAAAGCTTTTACCTAAGATTGGAAAGCAATTACCTGTCCTTCAAACGGATCCTCAGCTAAAGGCCTTCACTTCACTTTCGCTCGCTCAATCTCTCTCAAGTTCTCCATCTTTTTATTTCTCAAGAATCCATTGATGTCCTCAAAGTGCTCTTTGATTCGTTTGTTACCAAACTCAAAAACTTTATCGGCTAGGCCGTCAAGGAAATCACGGTCGTGAGAAACGAGGATCAACGTTCCATCAAATGCTTTCAAGGCATCTTTCAAGATGTCTTTTGTCTTGATGTCGAGGTGATTGGTAGGTTCATCAAGGATCAACAAATTCACTGGCTGAAGCAACAATTTGATCATCGCGAGACGCGTGCGCTCTCCCCCTGATAAAACTTTTACCTTTTTATCGATTGTATCACCGCTGAACATGAACGCCCCCAAAATATCTTTAATCTTCGTTCGAATATCTCCTTGAGCAATCTGATCGATCGTTTCGAAAACGGTAAGATCAACATCCAGCAACGAAGCCTGGTTCTGTGCAAAATAACCGATCATCGAGTTATGACCCATCTGCAACTTCCCTTCATACTCAATCTCACCCATGATCGCTTTGATCAGTGTAGATTTCCCTTCACCGTTCTTTCCAACAAAAGCTACTTTCTCACCACGAGCAATTGTTAAAGAAGCGTCCTGAAAAACAACATGATCTCCATAGCGCTTGGTCAATTGATCTACAATAACGGGATAACTTCCGGAACGAGGAGCGGGAGGAAATTTTAAATTCAAGGAAGACGTATCTACTTCATCAACCTCTACAATCTCAATCTTTTCAAGCATTTTTACACGCGACTGCACTTGCAAGGTTTTGGAATAGGTGCCTTTGAAGCGCTCGATGAATGCGGTGATGTCGGCAATTTCTTTTTGCTGATCGTCAAAATGTTTTTGCTGTTGCTCACGTCTTTCTTTCCGCAATTGCAAATAATGCGAGTAGTTCGTTTTGTAGTCGTAGATACGACCCATTGTAATTTCAATAGTGCGGTTGGTAAGATTATCGACAAACATTTTATCGTGACTGATCACAATCACTGCCTTTGCATTGGTCTTCAAAAATTCTTCCAGCCATTGCACTGATTCAATATCCAGGTGATTGGTTGGTTCATCCAATAAAATCAAATCGGGTTTCTGCAAAAGAATCTTGGCCAACTCAATCCGCATTCGCCAGCCTCCGCTAAACTCGCTCGTTGATCGGGTGAAATCCGACCGGACAAATCCTAAGCCAATCAACGTCTTTTCAACTTCAGCATCAAAATTCACTTCCTCAATGGAATAATATTTTTCGCTTAACTCTGATACTTGTTCAATAATTTTGGAATACTCGTCCGATTCATAATCGGTGCGTGTTTCCAATTGCTTATTGAGATCATCCATCTGCTTTTTCATGCCCAGGATTTTACCAAACGCTTTTGACGTCTCTTCAAAAACCGAGCAGTCATCGGCCGTTAGCAAATGCTGAGGCAAATAAGCAACCACCGCATCTCTAGGAGCCGATACTTTTCCACGCGTGGGTTTATTCGCACCCGCCATAATTTTGAGCAACGTTGATTTGCCCGCGCCATTCTTGCCCATCAAAGCGATGCGATCGTTTTCATTAATGTTAAAAGTGATGTCTTTAAATAGCGTTGAGCCATTAAACTCCACACTTACCGAGTCCACTGAGATCATAAATTTTTTAAAATAGGTCGCAAAGATATAACGGACGAGTATATTCTGAGCAAGGAAAAGACTACAGGTTCTCCGAATCAAAAACCTTCGGACCGGAATGATTAATGGGAACTCTAGCAAATGTCAATGCTAAATTGCGCCTCATGTTATACTTTTTTGTCTATATTTCGTTTTGTTAGCAATGAGCAAACTTCCTAAAGCGCCATTAATTGAAGTAGTTTTCGAGCTTCGGTGGATGATTGAGCCACAAGAAGGCCAAACTATCCAATATCTACCAGGTGATTTATATCCACTAGTTAAGGAAAAGTATCCATTTAGAGAGGCCATTCAAGGGGTACCTTTATTTGTTGGTACCCCAACAAGTCGCTTTAGAACAGCACAGAATGACTATCCCTTAATACAAATTGGTCCCGGTGTTTTTACTGTTAATACTACAGATGCTAAATATTTTTGGAAGGAATACGAAAGAGACATTGTTGAGGCAATTCAAAACCTAAACAAAATCTATACTTTTAAAGATACACACAATGTGACTCTGACCCTTCGATACATTGATTTGCTAAAATTCGATTTTGGCAAAGATGACCTTTTGAAGTTCTTGGAAGAGAAGTTACATATCACAGTTAAACAAGAGTTCTATAAAACAAATACCGTTGCAAAAAATATTGTTTTGAGTATGAATTATGGCAATGAATTAGGAGCTTTAGATATAACCATAAGTCAGGGAAAAAATATGGCTGGGGAAGATGGGATCGTTATTCAAACTAATATTATAAGTAATGTAATTAAGCCTGAAGCAGAAAAGATAAGAGTGTGGCTTGACAAAGCTCATGAACTTACTAGCAATTTATTTAAAGAGATGACTAAAGGTCACCTACAAAAACAATTCGCCTCTAAAGGATAAAATTATGACCGCAACACAAGAATTACCAACTCTAACGCGATTAGGTAAAATGAAGCGCTCACCGCTTGATTTTATTTATGGAATATCTACAAGGCTTCAATCGCCAGAATCCTTTCATGGATACCCTGCTGAATCTTTGGCAGTGGACAACTCTAGTTTTTCAAATAGTATTTATAATGTAGCGCAATCTGTGGGTAACGTCTGGGTTTCTTCTAATCCAATAAATAGTCAATACCCCAATATAATTGCCACTAGAACTACGGGTAGTACAGTGCTAGCCCGTACGGGAGCTGCTACTGTAGAGGCAATGTTCTTAAATAAAGACCCTCTCGAAGACTTCGTATTGAAACCTAGATATACTAGCGAATTTAAAATAAGAGTTAAGTCTTTTAGAATAGATAAATCTTTGCCAAAGATATTTACTGATTAAATGCCTTACCCTTGGTACCAGACTCTTCAAAACTCTAATGAAGTCCGCCAAGGAGACTTTGTTCCAAATTGCCCAATCATTATACCTCCAAATAATTTATCAATTCCAGAGGGTGGCGAAGGATTAGAATTAACTGTTAAAACACTTAATGCAGTGGTAGTTTCACAATCATGTGATTTGGAGCATGATAAATTAGAAATTGTGCTAGTTTGCCCATACTATACCTTAACAGAATTCTTTAACCAATTGCCTGCAACTGAAAGAGTTGGTAGACCAAGGGAAAAAATGTTAAAATCGCTCCAACAAGGCAATTTACCGTCATACCACTTATTAAATCGTGATGTTGCAAATGGAGTTGCCGATTTCCTAGTTGTCGACTTCAGAAATGTTTACGGGGTCAACTACGATTTTCTGAAGGCTTTCATCCAAACGGTCCAATCCAGACCAAGATTACTGCCACCATACCGAGAGCACCTTTCACAAGCGTTTGCAAGATTCTTCATGAGGGTTGGTCTTCCTAATGATATTCAGGGATTGGCATAGAATCCTTTCTATTTCCTATAACGATCTATAAAAACTGAATTGTGTCAAGCTATCACAAACACTTGTTAACAGAGAAGTTTGTTGGACATTTCTAAAAGCAAAAAGCCTCCACTATTTGTGAAGGCCTGACTTTATTGAGTGGGAGCTGAGGGGTTCGAACCCCCGACCCTCTGCTTGTAAGGCAGATGCTCTGAACCAGCTGAGCTAAGCTCCCTAAACTATTTCCAAATCAAGTTGAGATGCTCTGAACCTCCCGAACCCTCGGGATGAGCTAAGCTCCCTATTTTTTGGGACTGCAAAGGTAAACGAGAATTTCAATTGTGCAAAAAAAGTAATCAAGCGAGATCTTTAACCTCATTTACCACTATTCAACACAATCCTTAGCAAAAATTTTCTTCCTGAAAATCAACAGTTTAACAAGTTCTAAAAAACATTGTTATTAAAATGAACACTGTTTATTATTTTTGCCCGTATACGATCAACTATGGGCCTAAAAGAAAGAAAAGCACGCGACCGCGAAGAAATGAGGGAAACGATTTTACAATCAGCTCACCAGCTTTTTGTAGATAAGGGTTTTGATGATATAAGCATCCGTAATATTGCCGAGGCCATTGAATACAGTCCGGCAACCATTTATTTATACTTCAAAGACAAAAATGAAATTTTTTACGCGCTCCATGGCGAGGCGTTTAAAAAATTTAATGAGTTCATGAGCGTTATCGCTGAAGTAAAGGATCCGTTCAAGCGATTGATCAAAATGGGTGAGCGCTATATGGAGTTTACTTTTCAGTTCCCGAAATACTACAATATCATGTTTATTATGCAAGCCCCCATGGACTGCGCAAAAAATTCTGAAGAATGGAAAGAAGGAGAAGTAGCTCATTGTCAACTTGAAAACCTGGTGAAGGAATGTCAGCAACATGGCCATTTTAAGAACAAGGATTACAAGACACTGTCATTTTTGATTTGGAGTACCATGCATGGCATGTGCTCCTTGGCTTTGCGCGACAGGATGAAAATTTATGAAGAGGATGAGCGCGCCAAGATGCTGGACAAGTCATTCAAAATGTTTAAACAAATTCTTACTGCGATCTAAAAAAATTTGACCTATTGATTAACACCGTTTATTGTATTAACGATGAAAACAAAAACCCTCTTACCTCTATTAATCAGTGCGATTTCGTGGGGAACTGCACACGCACAAAGTTCTGTGCTTGATTCGTACATTCAGGAAGGACTTAAAAACAACCTTCAACTGCGACAAGAGCAACTGAGCTATGAGCGAAGTATGGAAAACCTCGCACAAGCCAAGGCACTGTTCTTGCCGTATGCTTCGTTAAATGGCACTTATCAGTTAGCCGATGGCGGGCGAAAAATTTTAATCCCCGTAGGTGATCTCGTAAATCCGGTCTACAAAAATCTTAATCAGATCAACAGCGATCAATATCCTGGAACCCCTTTATATCCGCAGATCAGTAATCAATCGGTCAATTTTTTAGCGAATAATTTTCACGACTCCAAGGTGAGGATTATCCAGCCTTTGTTTAACCCGGAAATCTACTTTGCCTATAAAGCACAAAAAGAACTCACCACCGTACAGCAAGCACAAAAAAAGACATATGAGAATCAACTGAAATTTGAAATCACGTCTGCCTACTTTCAGTTCTTACAAAATGGTGATGCCATCAGGATTTTAAGAGACACACAGAAACTTCAACATGAACTCCTTAAAACAAATCAAAGCCTGGTAGCTAATGGGAAGGCCACGAAAGATGCGGTGCTGAATGCAGAATTCGAAATTGATAAGACAACTCAGCTCATTGCCGAGAGCGAGAAAAATTATCAAGTGACGCAGGCTTACTTCAATTTCCTGCTTAACCGGGATATGAGTTCTGCGATCGAACGAGATTCTACCTTAATAGCAAGTAGTGATATACAAGAGATTTCATCCTTAAAGACTACCGCATTAAACCAGCGGCAAGAGGTACAGCAACTACAACACAGTCTGAACGCCACGAACCAACTTATCAACCTCAACCAGGGAAATGCCTTATTACCCAAAATCAATGTGGTGGGAGATGTTGGCTATCAGGGTTTTAATTATACGTTGAAGAGTGATCAGCAATATTGGCTGGTTCAGTTTGGTCTTACCTGGGATATTTTTAAAGGCGGAGAGAAAAGAGCCCGCACCCAACAAGCTCGGATTGACTATCAGGTGACTGAGAACAGGATGGAACAGCTGAAAAAACAAATCGAGCTACAGGTGATCCAGGTTTATTATGAACTTGAGTCCGCCAAACAAGTTTATGCTGCATCGCAAAGTGGCGTGAAGAGTTCAGAAAAATCATTTCAAATTATTCGTGCCAAATACTACGAAGGCCAGGTGATCATGCTCGAATATCTCGACGCTCAAAATAAACTGACCCGAGCCCAACTCGTGAATAACATCAATCACTACGAGTTACTTCGTAAAACAGCCGACCTACAAAAAACCATCAGCAATCTCTAACATTCTTTTTATGAAAAAATTATTAGCTACGCTTTTGATCCCAGTAATTCTTGGCTCCATTTTATGGAGATGTGCCAAGAACGAAAAAAAAGAAAAGGCTTCAACTTCAATTGATGAATCTGCTGTGGCGGTAAAACTTGCTCTCGTGCAAACTGGAGAATACAGCTTGTCCGTCATTAGCTCCGGACTTATCAGCACCGAAAATGAATCAAAGCTCTCATTTAAAGTCGGGGGAATCATCTCAAGAATCTATGTGAAGGAAGGCGAAGATGTAGTCAAAGGAAAATTGTTGGCTTCGCTGGACCTCACAGAAATTGATGCTCAGGTAAGCCAGGCTAAAAATAATTTAGAGAAAACAAAACGCGATCTTGAACGAGGTCAACGCTTGTTAAAAGATTCAGCGGTTACGCTTGAGCAAATCCAAAATTTGCAAACGGCTTTTGATGTGGCCGATGAGAGTTTCAGGATTGCCAACTTCAACAGGCAGTTCTCAACTATCCGCGCGAACACTTCCGGAAAGGTGATCAAAAAATTCGTCAATGAAGGTGAATTGATTAACGGTGGCATGCCTGTGCTGATTATAAACTCGGCAGCGAGCAATGACTGGATTGTAAAAATTGGATTGCCTGACGTGGATTGGGTGCGAGTGAAGAAAGGCGACAAGGCGAAAATTTATACCGATGCTTATCCTAATGATTATTTCGATGGCGATTTAAATGTGATCAATGAAGGGGCTGATTTAGTAAACGGATTGTATCAAGCCGAAGTGCGAGTAAAGCCTGGCCATAAAAAACTGGCTTCTGGCTTATTCGCCAAAGTCGAGATTATTCCATCGGCGAAGAAAAAATTACAAAGCATTCCGATTGAATCGATCGTAGAAGGGCAAGGCAAAAAAGCTTTTGTCTTTATTGTGAAGCCTGATAAGAGATCTGTTCAAAAGCTTCCCATAACAGTTGCTTATCTCGAAAACCAAAGTGCCTATATTTTAGATGGCCTTGCCAACGTAAGTGAAGTAGTTACGGCGGGCTCGGCATTCCTTACTGAAAATTCGGTTGTCAAAATTGAGAAGCAGTAAAAATTTATAATCATGAGGATTGCAGAATTTTCAGTTAAGAATTATCAGTTTACACTTATCATCTTTGTGTTACTGTTGGCACTTGGTTTGAACTCGCTGTTCAACATGCCGCGCGGTGAAGATCCAGAAACCACTTCTCCTTCCTTCGTTGCGATTGTCGTATATCCAGGCACAAGCCCCACCGATATGGAAAAATTGGTGATCGATCCAATTGAAAAACGGTTCAACGAACTCGACAATATTAAACGCCTGAGATCGGATGTGTACGACGGACTTGCCACCGTTCGCATTGATTATAAACATGAACAAGATCCTGATGAAAAATACCAGGAAGTAGTGCGCGAAGTGAATGCTCTTCGTGGTGAATTGCCTCAAGGTATTTTCGATATCCGAATTTTGAAATTTTCTTCTACGGATGTAAGCATTTTGCAATTGGCCCTCGTGTCTGAAACGGCTACCTATCGTGATCTGCAAAAGCAGGTGGAAACATTAGAGGACCGACTTGAGCGAATCAAAAGCTTAAAGAAAATTGAAACGCATGGCTATCCCGATCAGCAAGTGCGCGTTTCGCTCAATATCGAAAGACTGGCGCAACAACATATTCCCGTAGCCGCTGTGATCGGGGCGTTGCAAAGTGAGAGCGTAAATATTCCTGGTGGCAATATCGAAATGAATACACGCAGATTCAATGTGAAAACAAGCGGGGAGTATAAAGATCTTAATGAAATTAAAAATACGATTGTTAATTCGTCCAACGGAAAGATTGTTTACCTCAAAGATGTGGCTGAGGTAGAAAGTGGTTATCAAGACGAATCACATTTGGTTCGACTAAATGGTTTTCGAAGTGTGTTGCTCACAGCCGCTCAAAAGGAAGGACAAAATATTTTTCAAGTGGATGATCAGATTTCGCCTGTACTTGATCAGTTCGAAAAAGATTTACCGTCCAACATTAAAATGGTAAAGAACTTTGAACAGGCTAAAAGTGTATCGAAAAGACTAAGTCGTTTTGCGAAAGATTTTGGGATTGCCATTTTATTGGTATCAATAACGCTGCTGCCGTTAGGTTCACGAGCTGCCTTTGTCGTGATGATTTCCATTCCACTTTCGATTTTTACCGGATTGTTCATGCTCGATTTTCTAGGATACTCCATTAATCAATTAAGTATCGTTGGATTAATTGTGGCGTTGGGAATTTTGGTGGATGATTCCATCGTGGTTATTGAAAATATTGAACGTTATCTCCGTGCAGGAAAAACAAAACGCGAAGCTTCTATCGAAGCCACAAAACAAATTGGATTGGCCGTACTTGGCTGCACGGCCACGTTGATCCTGGCCTTTCTTCCATTAGTGTTTTTACCAGAACAAGCTGGGGATTTTATCCGGAGTCTTCCGATGGCAGTGATCACGACTATAATTGCGTCCTTATTTGTGTCACTCACCATTGTGCCTTTTTTGGCAAGCCGTTTGTTAAAAACGCATTCATCACCACAAGGAAATATTTTTCTCCGTGCATTGAAGAAAGTGATCAGTGGCACTTATACCAAAGTTTTACATTGGTCGCTCCGCCATCCTTGGACAACGCTTGGGTTCGCGTTGGTTCTTTTTGTTGGAAGCTTGATGCTTTTCCCTTTGGTTGGATTTAGTTTATTCCCAAAATCAGAGAAGCCGCAGTTTCTCATCAACATTGAAGCACCCAATAGCACGAGCTTGTACGAGACCGATCGAATTGCGCGTTATGTAGAAAGTGAACTGAAAAAAGAAAAAGATATTACCTACTTCACTACCAACGTCGGTAAAGGCAATCCGCGGATTTATTACAACGTAATAGCCCGCAGTGAATCGCCCAACTTTGCGCAGTTCTTTGTACAATTGAATAATCTCACACCTGAAAAGAAAACGAAATTGATTGATAAGCTTCGAGAAAAATTCCTTTACTATCCGAATGCTAAAATCGAGGTAAAAGATTTTGAGCAAGGTCCACCACTGGAAGCGCCCATCGCGATTCGGTTGTTCGGTGAGAACCTGGATACCCTGCGAAAAATTTCGTTGGATGCTGAACAAATCATCAAGAAAATAAAAGGGACAATCTATGTAGATAATCCTCTGGCTAATCATCAAACGGATTTGCACGTGAAAATCAACAAAGAAAAAGCCGGCCAGTTAGGAATTGCCATCAGTGACATCGATCGGATTGTGCGACTTGGTGTGGCTGGCTTGAATGTGGGCACATTTACACCCGGAGAAGGCGAAGATGAAATCAACATCAACGTGACTTTGCCGAAGGGAAAGTTTGCATCATACGACGTTTTTGATAAACTCTATGTCAACACGGTGACTGGACAGGCCATTCCACTAAAGCAAATCGCAACGATCGAATTTGAAACCTCACCCAATTTAATCCGACACTATGATAAGGCTCGATTCTCAACCGTGACGGCTTTTGTGAAGAGTGGCTATTTGTACGAAGATGTAACCAAAGAAGTTCTTAAAAAATTGGATAAGTATTCTTTCCCAAAAGGCTACCGTTATGTGGCAGCGGGAGAAGTTGAAAACAAACAGGAATCATTTGGAGGATTGGGGGCAATCATCATGATCACCGCGTTTGGATTTATTGCAGTACTCGTGCTCGAGTTTGGAAATTTTAAAAGCACACTGATTGTTTTGTCTGTGATTCCATTAGGAGTGATTGGTGCTGTATCGATGTTGTTCATTACCGGAAACCCGTTGTCGTTTGTGGCTGTGATCGGCTTGATCGCGTTGGTAGGGATTGAAGTAAAAAATTCAATCTTGCTAGTCGACTTTACGCATCAATTGCGCGAGCGCGGCGTGCCACTGGATGAGGCGATTGAAAAGGCTGGCGAAATTCGCTTTGTACCTATTGTACTTACTTCGCTGACAGCAATTGGAGGATTGATTCCATTGGCGATTGAAGGCAACCCGCTTTACTCGCCGCTGGCCTTAGTGATTATTGGTGGATTGATTAGCTCTACTTTGCTTTCACGTTTGGTGACTCCGGTGATATACAAATTACTGCCACCACAGGTTGAGGTGATTGGAGAAAAACCGGGAGATATTCCCCTGGAATAAATTCGAAAATTGGTTGATTTGAAGATTTGAAAATTATATAAACTAATTTTCAAATCTTCAAATTCTCAAATTAAAATGGTAAATCATCCGTGCCGGAATTATCAGGCACAAAATTATCCTCAGCTGGTGGGGGAACATCACTGCCGCTTTTACCACCGGATTCTTTTTGAATTTTCCAGGCGCGTACATCCGTGTACCAGCGGCCATTGTATTCACGGCTTTCTATATTAATCGATGCGGTAATTTTATCGCCAACGGAAATTTTGATTTCATCCGCTTTCTCTCCCCATAAGTTCATACAAACTTTTTTAGGGTATTGTCCCGGTGTTTCCAAAATAAATTCCTGCTTCTTCCAGGTTCCGTTTTTTCCTTGCCCGCTTTGAAGCGGCAACAGGTTTACTACTACTCCGCTGATTTCCATGTTTCAATTCTATAGTTTAGTCCAAAATTTTTTCCAAAGTAATAAAATATAAATCCTTTTTAGGAATTCCTCCGCTAGGATTATCAAAGACCATCGGTTTTTTTTCTCCGACCTCCACATATCCGTTTCGTTTATACCAATTGATAAGCTCGGTTCGCTCCGAGATAACCGTCATATCAATCGATTTGCAGTTTTGTTTTCCGGCTTCTTCTTCAGCAGCCGATAACATTTTTTTTCCTATCCCTTTATTTTGAATTGTCGGATCTACAGCAAACATTCCCAGATAAAGCTGGTTGCCATGCTTGACCAATCGAACGCAGCCGATAATTTTTTCACCATCCAAATATTTAAGAATTGTTGACTCTGGTTTCTTAAAAAACTCTCTCAATGCATTTTCATCCGTGCGGGTGCCATCAAGAAGATTGGCTTCGGTTGTCCATCCCTTGCGGGAGGACTCGCCGCGATAAGCTGAGTTGACGAGTTTGTTTAGCGCAGGAACGTCCGCCAATGTCGCCTTGACAATCATCGATAAAGAAATTATAGTGCCCCGTTCTTAATTTCTTCTACAACACCAGGATCAAGCAGCGTAGTAATGTCTCCTAAGTTGGATGTATCGCCTTCAGCCACTTTGCGCAAAATCCTTCTCATAATTTTTCCTGATCGAGTTTTTGGGAGACCGCTTACAAATTGAATTTTATCCGGCTTGGCAATCGGGCCAATAATCTTTGAAACCGTCTCGCGGATTTCATTGCGCACTCTGTCTTCGTCGCGTGGCTTTTGATAGCAAATTACAAAAGCATAAACTGCTTGACCCTTGATATCATGCGGATAGCCCACCACTGCGGATTCCGCAACTGCAGAATGTTCATCAATAGCGCTTTCAATTTCAGCCGTTCCCAAATTATGTCCGGAGACAATTAATACATCGTCAACTCTTCCCGTAATTCTATAGTAACCTTCCTCATCACGCTTGCATCCATCGCCCGTAAAATATTTTCCGGGAAATGTTGAAAAGTAAGTTTCCTTGAACCGCTGATGATTGCCGTAAATGGTTCGCGCCATTGAAGGCCAGGGAAATTTTATTGCCAATCGTCCTTCAATACTATTTCCAGCAAGCTCATTTCCTTTTTCGTCCATTACTGCAAGCTGAACTCCCGGCAATGGAAATGAAGCGAATGCAGGTTTTAGTTTTGTAACATTAGCAATCGGTGATATCATAAATCCACCCGTTTCAGTTTGCCACCACGTATCCACCAACGGGCATTTTTCTTTGCCAATGTATTTATAATACCAATGCCAGGCTTCTTCATTGATCGGCTCACCGACGCTACCAATCACTTGTAGTGAAGAGAGATTGTATTTTTCAACAAGATCAATTGGAGCTGTCTGCAACGAGCGAATCGCGGTAGGGGCGGTATAAAAAATATTAACGCGATGTTTTTCCACTACATGCCAGAATCGACCCATGTCGGGCCAAGAAGGAATTCCCTCAAACATCAGGGTAGTTGCACCCGCTAACAGAGGTCCATAAACAATATAAGAGTGACCGGTAATCCAACCGATATCGGCCGTGCACCAATAGATTTGGCCAGCTTTATATTGAAATACTGTTCGAAAAGTATAGTTTACAAAAACCATGTAGCCACCAATGGTGTGCACCATACCTTTTGGTTTACCCGTACTCCCAGATGTGTAAAGAATGAAAAGCAAATCTTCTGCGTCCATTTCTTCTGCCGGACAAACCGGTTCTACTTTTTTCATTTCACTGTGCCACCAAAAATCCCGATCATGTTTCATGAAGGGGTGGGAATTGGCACGCTCAAGTACAATGATAGTTTCAACAGACAGGCATTTTTCAACTGCATTGTCAACGATCATTTTCAAATCCGCTCGTTTGTCGCCTCGTGTGGCACTATCAGCGGTGAGTACTAACTTACATTGTGAATCAGTGATCCGGTCAACCAAGGAACCCGAAGAGAAACCCGCGAAGACCAATGAATGAACCGCCCCGATTCTCGCACAACCTAACATAGCATAAGCCGCTTCAGGAACCATCGGCATGTAAATACAAACACGATCTCCTTTCTTAATGCCATGAGCCTTTAGCATGTTGCCTACTTTACACACCTCATCATGAAGTTCTTGATAGGTAATTTTTCTAGAAGGCTCTTGAGGATCGTTAGATTCCCAAATGATAGCCACTTCATTCGCCTTTGATGGAAGATGCCGGTCGATGCAACTTTCTGTAATATTTAATTTCCCCCCTGCGAACCATTTTACTTCTGGTTTGTGAAAGTCCCACTCCAGCGTTTTGTTCCATTTTTTTTTCCAGACAAAATCTTCAGCTACATCAGACCAAAATTTTTCAGGATCTTCAACACTGTTCTTGTAGACTTGCAGGTATTCTGATTGGGTGCTGGGAATCTTCATAAGGAATTATTGTTGCGATTTCAAATTAAGAACCTATTCATACAAAAACCAAGAGGAATTATGACGGATAAAAATTTTAACTTGTAAAATGGATAAGCCACACCCAACCGATATTTTCTTTGAAGAGTTGCTTGTGGTGCTGGTAATCTATAAAATGAAAATTAGTGAATCGATGGCTTTCAATTCGCTAACTACAGCGTTACAGTCTATGAATCAAAAAACCTCGATTTTCATTTATGACAATTCACCAAGTACACAAACGCACACACGCTATGAAAATTGGTCGATCACTTACCACAGTGATCCAAGCAATCCTGGTGTAAGCAGAGCATATAACAAGGGATTTAATTGCGCAAAAGATCAAGGTAAAAAATGGATGTTATTAGTGGATCAAGATACTATATTTGAAAAAGATTTTTTTTTGAAGTATAAAGCCGCTATTGAAGAAAATGTTAGCGAAAAGGTTATTGTTCCCATTCTGCGTGATTCAAAAGGTATCGTGTCACCTTATCATTTTCATTTTGGCCGCGGCACTCGTTTAGAAAAGATCAGCACAGGGCAATACCAACTGGCGGAAAAGAAATTTATCAACAGTGGCTTAATGATTTCATGCGAACTATTTGAATTGTCGGGAGGGTTTGATGAAAGATATAAATTGGATTTTAGTGACCTAGCTTTTATAGAAAGACTCAAATCGGTAACAAGAGCATTTTTAGTCATTGATTCAAAATGCACCCATTCTCTATCCGCCACCAAGCGCAGTTCGCTCGTAGAAATCCTTGTACGGTTTAAAATTTATTGTCAATCTGCGAACCTTTTAGGCAACCAAACTGGAAATTTTTGGGTAATTATATGGAAACACCTACGGGCAATTTTGTTCTTCTGCAGATACTTTAATTGGCGTTTTATAACACTTGCGCTGCAAAATGATAGAGAGAGTCAGTAAAATTCTTTTTCTTTTGATACTTGTTGAATTGTGCCTCGGTGGAGGAGGGCGCTTCACAGCCATCGGGCCCGTATCGTTACGAATGATTTTGTTTTCAATGGCATTGGCAATGAGTGTTCCACTTTTAATTAATAAAAAATCTATTCCATCTGAAATCTGGAAGTTGATCATTGGGTTTGTGTGCATGATTCTCATAGCCACTATGGTTGGTTGGATTAAACAAAATCCGAAGAACTTAATTTATGAAGATGTCAAACCACTCAGCTATTTTTTTGTTCTCCCTTTTTTCTACCTGATAATTGATGATGTAATGATCACAAAAGTGATAAAAGCAATCAAAGTGTCTTCGATATTCATGGCGGCAATTTTCATTTTACTTTTGGTTCTTATCAATTCTGATATCATCCCTTTCCTGGATTTTTATAGAGCTACACTTAAATCGGAGGAAATATTCTATCGCGGAGAGGTGACTTTTTTTTATAAGGGGTTTCTGTTGTTTGGAATCGGCGCAATTTTCTACTATTTCGCAGATCATTCAAAGTGGCGAAAATATTTTCTCCTTGTTCTAGTAATAGCGATAATACTGAGTGTAACCAGGGGCTTGCTTATTTCCTTGGCCTTTACTTTTTCCATTTATTTCTTCTTTACAAATTCATATTGGAGGGCCTCCGTGGGAATAGCACTTGTAGTCATCTTCGTAGTTTGGGGTTCAGATATTATTTTATCAGGAAGCCGGTCGTTTGATGCCCGGCTTAATAATAAGAGCTATAACGAAGCAGATCCCTATTTACTGGGCGACAGAAATTATTCTGATAATGGGAGAGTGACTCAAGCGAAAGAAGTGTGGCAGGAGCTTTCTATTTCTTCATGCTTACTAGGTCATGGCTTTGGAGAGGGAACTTCATCACGTCCTGTTCATATGGAAATCTCTTATTTGGAGATTTTTCATAAGCAAGGATTGACGGGTCTAATTTTCTGGGGATCTCTTGCCGGAACCATCTTAGTTCAATATCGAAAAGCCATTGCATCACCTGCCGCCAATGCATTCTTCTTTAGCGCTTTGTTTATTTTCGTTGAATCACTTACGAATCAGTATATTAATAACCCAATCGGAATGTCGATGCTATTACTTTCGTTGGTATGCCTGTATAAATTGAAAACACCAGAGTGAAAAGAAGAATATCAGTTTGCATGGCGGTGCATAATGGTGCCTTGTTCTTACGGCATCAAATTGATTCAATTTTACCGCAACTCAACGATGGAGATGAACTAATCATCTCGGATGATGCATCCACAGACAATTCAATTGAAATAATAAATTCCTACGATGACCCAAGGATTTGCCTGCTGCCTCCACTCAAATTTGGCAAACCTTCGAAAAATTTCGAATATGCATTAAGTCATTGCAAAAATGATATTATTTTTCTTGCAGACCAGGATGATGTTTGGCATCCCAACAAAATTAAAATCATGGTAAGTGAACTGAATTTGTATAACCTGGTAGTCTGTGATTGCCGATTGATTGATGAGAAGGACAATGTACTTAGCGAATCTTTTTTTGACCAGAATCATTCGCAAAACGGTATGGTGAAAAATATTCTTAGAAACTCTTTTGTTGGCTGTTGCATGGCATTCCAGCGCAACGTTTTGGAAAAGATTTTTCCGTTTCCAACTAAAATTTCAATGCACGACCAATGGATCGGCCTCATCGCCCAACGATATTTTAAAGTGAAGTTTATCCCCCAAACTTTGGTAGATCACAGAAGGCACAGCGGGAATTACTCTTCAACGGGTGAACCGAGTAAAAACTCTTGGAATAAAAAGGTAATTTCAAGGTTACAACTGGCAAAAGCACTGTGGCAACACTAAATATTAAATGGAAAAAATCACCGCCTCAATCGTTGTCTATAAAAATGATCCTTGCCTGCTGAAGCAGGCTATCGATAGCTTTCTAAGGAGCACTATGACTGGGCCCTTGACAGTTATTGACAATTCACCTACTGATGAACTCCGTTCATCTTGTGATTACACTAATGTGACCTATATCTTTAATAATAAAAATTTAGGTTACGGAAAGGGTCATAACCTTGCAATTAAGCAATACCTTAACCAGTCGCGTTATCATTTAGTCCTTAATCCAGATGTGTCATTTGCCCATGACGTAATTGAAAAAATATTTTATTTCATGGAGAACAATCCTCAGGCAGGTCTCGCGATGCCTAAAGTCATGGCGCCTGATGGACAATCACAGATGCTTTGCAAGCTTTTACCAACTCCATTTGATCTTGCCACTCGCAGGTTTTTTCCATTTAAAAATTGGTTCAAAAATCAAAATGAGAAGTATGAAATGAAGGCTAGTGGCTATAGCTATGTAATGAATGTGCCTTTCCTTTCTGGCTGTTTTATGTTTTTAAGAAATGAGGCTATAAAAAAAGTTGGGCCGTTTGATGAGCGCTTTTTCCTCTACGCGGAAGACACCGATTTGTCACGAAGAATCCATAGGCAATTTGAAACATTGTTTTATCCGGAAATGGAAATCTGTCATGTGCATGCCCGCGGCTCATATAAAGATTTTCGTCTGACGTTTCACAACATCAAAAGTGCAATTCAATATTTTAACAAGTGGGGTTGGTTTTTTGATGAAGAACGTTCTCTTATAAATAAAAAGGCAACCATACAAGCCAGAAGAACTGCTGCCATTGATCCGAAACTTCGCGAAGTAAAAGCTGCATGAATTTTCTTACCAAAGAAAATCCTGATCGTTGGCATCAACTCGCCTGGTGGCTTTGCGTGGTCACACTGCCATGGCATGCCTGGGCAAATAATATTAGTCTTATTTTTTTGACTATCCTTTGGTTTGCTGATGATGATTTTAAACTGAAGTGGCAACGATTAAAGGCAGCGAAATGGACACTACCCTTTCTCCTTTATTATCTAGTACTGTTGATCGGTATGCTCTATACGCATGATGTAAGCAGGGGGCTGGTTATGCTCGATAAAAAAATAATTTTTATAGCCTTCCCTATTATAATTGCAACAGGCAGAGTGTTGAGTATGAACTTTCTTGGATTTTTGAAACAGAGTTTTGTCTACACGTGCGTAGCGGTGGTTTTAGTTTGTTTGGTGCTGGCTGCTTATTCTTTTATTCAAGGAAACCCAGCTGAAAATTTTGACATTCGCACAAACGAACATTTTATGTTATTCCATCCGGGCGTTTCGTCTGTGTGGCCTTACTTCTCCTACATCGAATTGGCACAAGGGGTGGGTATACACCCTGGCTACTTGTCAATGTACCTGGTTTTTTGCATGGTCATTCTTTTTACCGAAAATTATCAAACCAAAACAGAGCGAATCATCAATAGTATTGTTGGGTTCATGATCATCTGCACTCTTGTCCTTTTGGCCTCACGCACGGCTACTCTTGCTTTTATTTGTTCGATCATTTACATCGTGTTGAAAAAAATTCAAGAGAAGCAATTCAAAGTTTACATGCCGATCATCCTTTCATCAGTCCTTCTTGGGCTTTTACTCTGGCTGATTCCGGTAGCGAGGTTTAGGCTGATCGAAGAGCCGATGATCACAAAATACAAGGCGAATACTACTGTTATGGATTGGAATTCCGTCAGCTACCGTTTGCTGGAATGGCAAGGAAGTTGGGCGGTGATCAAAGCCAATTGGCTTGCAGGAGTGGGGACAGGTGGTAACGGTAAAGCGATGGTTCATTTTTTTGATCATTACAACAAAAGCACAGCAGGGCTTGACCTCAATGCCCATAACGAGTATCTGCAAGTATGGACCGAGTCGGGGTTGCCCGGCATCTTCACCTTTTTGCTTTGCCTCACCGTGGGTCTTTTTCCATTGCGCAATGATTTAAGTTATGGTTCGTTTGTCATCATCTTTAGTGTGATGTGTTTAACAGAATCGATGGGCGAATGGCAAAAAGGAATCGCATTCTTTTGCTTGTTTCAAGCATTGTACCTGGGTTCAAAAAGAGAAAAGGTATGAACGCAATCCGGCAACCTTCCTATTTTGGTGAAGAGGAGAAAAACCTCTTAAGGGCTCTTCTGTATTTTGATATTTTTAACTACCCGCTTACCGCCGAAGAGGTGGCTCGCTTTTCCCCATCAATTGTTAATTCTTCACCCCATCAATCTCTTGCAAGCTTGGTGTCTCAGAAATTACTTTTTCAGTTTCAAAATTTTTATTCCTTACATAATGACCCGCAGCTCGCGCAAAGGAGGGTAAAGGGAAATACACTTGCTGAAAAGAAAATGAAAACCGCGAAACGATTTTCTCGCCTGGTCTTTTCATTTCCATTTGTGCGGGCAGTGATGTTATCGGGCTCAATCTCCAAAAGTTATATGGATGAAAATAGTGATATCGATTATTTTATTGTGACAGAAGCAAACCGGCTGTGGATCGTTAGAACTGCTCTTGCTATTTTCAGAAGAGTGTTTCTTTTTAATTCGCATAAGAATCTATGCACGAATTATTTTATCGACAATCAAAATTTGGAAATCAGAGATAAAAATATTTTTACGGCCATCGAATTGCGCACCACTGTTCCAATGTTTGGACAAACTACGATCGAAAAATTTCAATCGGCCAACCATTGGGCATTTTCATATTTGCCTAATATATTGATTGAAAGTATCTCAACATTGGATAAGAAAAATTTAATTAAAACAGTTATTGAGAAAATCTTTTCTTCCAAAAGAACAGATGGTCTCAATGCATGGCTTATGAATAGATCTATAGTCCATTGGAAGAAGAGATATACGCATGATGTTCATCCTGCCGATTTTGAAATAGCCTTTCGTTCAACTACAGGAATCTCAAAAAGTCATCCTCAATTCTTTCAGAAAAAAGTGCTAACGCTTTACGATCAGAAGATCAAAGACTTTGAAACCAAAAACGGAATTGACCTGTCGATATGAGCCGCGTTTTATTTACTCATTCGTATTTCTATAAACTGGATTCCAAGCAATGGAAGTTCAAGCAGCCCTATCCTCCGCTGGGTTCACTTCTGGCGGCTGCAGTCATTCGCGAGGCTGGATTTGATGTTAATTTTTTTGATGTTGCTTTACGAGATGCGCCCACAGAAATTGAAAGCCACCTGAAAAAATATAAGCCTGATTATCTTGTAATTTATGACGACGGTTTCAATTACCTCACCAAAATGTGCCTCACGGTTATGCGAGAAGCAGCTTTCACGATGGCTAAGATCGCAAAAAAGTATGGAGCAAGCGTAATTGTTTGCGGATCTGACTCTTCCGATCAATACGAAAAATATTTATCGAACGATATAGATTTTGTGGTACGCGGCGAAGGTGAAGAAACGTTACGAGAACTTCTCATCTCACTAGAGAAAAAAGAAAACCATAAAGAAATTAAGGGAATAGCATTTCGATCGTCAAATAAAACAATTGCTACTGGCCATCGGCCGGTGATGCGTGATTTAGATGCCTTGTCGTTGCCTGCCTGGGACTTAATTGATCTAGGCCCTTATCGAAAAATTTGGAAGAACCATCACGGTTATTTCTCATTAAACCTGGCCACCACACGCGGTTGCCCTTTTAAATGTAATTGGTGTGCGAAACCAATTTATGGCAATCGGTACAACTCACGCTCAGCCGAACATGTTGTGAATGAAATCGAATTCTTACTAAAAAATTTCCAACCTGATCATTTTTGGATGTGCGATGATATTTTTGGTTTAAAACCAGGTTGGCTAAAACGGTTTTCGGAGTTAGTGGAAGAACGACACTTGAAGTTCAAATACAAAATTCAATCGCGGGTAGATTTGTTGCTCGAAGAAAATACGATCGATGCGCTAGCCAAATCGGGGATAGATACGATTTGGGTTGGCGCTGAGTCTGGTTCACAGAAAATTTTGGATGCCATGGACAAAGGCACCACCGTTGAGCAAATTAAGGAAGCAACTGAGTTACTTCATCAACATCAAATTAAAGTGGCGTTCTTCCTTCAGTTCGGCTATTCAGGTGAAACCAAGCACGATATTGAGTCAACTGTAAATATGGTTCTGGACCTTATGCCTGATGAAATTGGTATTTCGGTATCTTATCCTTTACCAGGTACCAAGTTTTTTGAAAATGTAAAGGGCCAACTCAAAGAAAAACAAAACTGGGTTGACTCAGACGATCTGGCAATGATGTATGCTGCCACCTTCTCCCCAGCTTACTATAAATTATTGCATCGCTACATTCACAGTCGTTACCGTATCAAACGAGGATGGGAACAATTGAAAA
>Ga0302164_10000059_pt1 | contig 53456 bp, 49 predicted proteins | sample I_Fen_E3_1_FD_193500 | JGI IMG/M metagenome (GOLD analysis project Ga0302164, IMG submission 193500) | Peat permafrost microbial communities from Stordalen Mire near Abisko, Sweden - I_Fen_E3_1 | ecosystem: Environmental > Terrestrial > Soil > Wetlands > Permafrost | place: Sweden: Abisko...
TTTTGTAACCATAAAAAATCTGCAAGGTTTTCGATATAAAGCTCTTCTTTCTTGTAGATTTTATCAACTCAATTAACCCTCATTTCTCAGTAAATATTCTCTATTGTAGTTTTTAAGATCCAACTAAATAGAAATATAGTTTTAAGGATATATTTGCCCTCTTATATCCGCTATGAACATTTTGATTATTGGTAACGGAGGCCGCGAGCACGCGTTTGCCTGGAAAATAAAACAAAGTTCGCTTTGCGAAAATTTATATGTTGCTCCGGGAAATGCCGGCACTTCATTGGTTGCTATAAATGTGGCCATTGCTGTTGATGACTTTAGTAACCTGGGAAAGTTTTGCATTAACAAAAAAATAGAACTGGTACTGGTTGGCCCTGAAGTGCCGCTCGTAAAAGGGATTCGCGATTTTTTTGAATCTGACTCTCAACTAAAAAATATTTTAATTGTTGGGCCTGATAAGGTTGGTGCTCAACTTGAAGGAAGTAAGGATTTCTCCAAACAGTTCATGCATCGTCACCAAATTCCAACAGCAAAAGCTAAAACATTTTTTAGTCATCAAACGAAAGAAGCACAGCAGTATATTGAAAATTTCAGTCCTCCTATTGTTTTAAAAGCTGATGGATTGGCAGCGGGAAAAGGTGTAGTCATTGCTAACTCAATCGTTGAAGGGAAGGCAGCTATTCAGGAAATGCTGGAAGAAAAAAAATTCGGCGAAGCAAGTGATAAGGTTCTTGTGGAAGAATTTTTGGATGGTATTGAGCTGTCTGTTTTTGTTTTGACGGATGGCAATGATTACTTGATTTTGCCAGAAGCAAAAGATTATAAACGTATTGGTGATCACGACACTGGGCCAAACACCGGTGGAATGGGCTCTGTCTCTCCCGTTCCTTTCGCGGATCAGGCTTTTATGAAAAAGGTGGAAGAAAAAATTATTAAGCCAACGGTCAATGGGTTGAACAGGGAAGACATTCGCTATCGAGGTTTCATATTTATCGGGTTGATGAAAGTGAAAGGTGAGCCCTACGTCATTGAATACAACGCACGAATGGGCGACCCTGAAACGCAGTCGGTGATGATGCGCATTAAAAGTGATTTCGTTGATCTCTTAATCGCTTGCGCTAAAGGTGAATTGAAAAATAAATCTATAGAAATTGATCCCTCATTTGCTGCCACTGTAGTGATGGCTGCCGGGGGCTATCCTGAGAACTATGAAAAAGGAAAAATCATTTCAGGATTAGATAATGCTACCGCTAAGGTATTCCATGCAGGAACAAAAAGTACGAACAACAAAGTCTTAACAGATGGCGGCCGTGTACTAGCTGTAACTGGAAAGGGAAAAACTCTTAATGACGCCATTCAAGATAGCTACAACTCGGTTCAAAAAATCAAGTGGGATAGTTCCTATTATCGGAACGACATTGGCCAGGATTTGTTAGAATTCTGATTGCTTATCCTACTCCTTACTTAGTTTGGAAATCCAGCACACAAGCTAGATTTGCCCAAGCCATACCTACACTGTAACTTTAGACCTTTAACCTTATAATATTCTTCAAATGGGCTGTGCGTGCGGTACGAAAAAGGATGGGAAAGTCGGAGGCTGCAAAAACAACGGCGCTTGCGGCACAGGAGGCTGTAATAAAATGAACGTGTTCGACTGGCTCAGCAATATGGATATGCCCGTTGAGGACAGGTTTGATGTCGTTGAAGTTCGTTTTAAAAATGGCCGCAAAGATTTTTATAGAAAGCCAAAAAGCTTAACACTGCATACGGGTGATGCTGTAGTTATTGAAACACAGACTGGTCATCATGTCGGCTATATTTCCATGCAAGGAGAATTGGTTCGCTTGCAAATGCAAAAAAAGAAAGTGGCGAATGATGATGAGATCAAAAAGATTTACCGCATTGCACATACGAAGGACCTCGAAAAACATGAAGAGGTAAAGAACCGTGAGCTACCATCGCTTTATCGCGCCAGGGAGATCATCCGCGATATGAAGTTAGGAATGAAACTTTCTGATGTTGAATTTCAAGCTGACAACACAAAAGCAGTGTTTTTCTATTCTGCTGATGAACGAGTGGATTTTCGTGAGCTTATCAAATTACTAGCTGGTGAATTTAAAATCCGCGTTGAAATGCGGCAAATCAGTTTGCGGCAAGAAGCTGGACGACTTGGCGGCATTGGGGTTTGTGGTCGTGAACTTTGTTGCTCCACATGGTTAAGTGATTTTAAAAATGTAGCCACCAGCGCTGCGCGTTATCAAAACCTTTCGCTTAATCCAAGCAAACTTTCTGGTCAATGCGGAAGGCTCAAATGCTGTCTCAATTATGAATTGGAAACCTACATTGAGGCGTTGAAATTTATTCCAGAAATCGAAGCTCCTCTTCTTACTGAAAAAGGTGAAGCAAAACTGCAAAAGACAGATATCTTCCGTAAGATCATGTGGTTTGCTTACAAAGAGGAAAACAACTGGTACGCATTAAATGTTGATCGCGTCAATGAAATTCTGGAGCTCAATCGTCAGGGGAAAAAGCCTGCTAATCTTGAGCTCAACGAAGAAGAAGTTAAAATTCCAATCGCAACATTAAATAGTGACCTGGCCAGCTTAGACAAAAAATTCCAGAACCGCGGCAAAAATAAAAACCGAAACCGGGGAAATAGGAATCCCAACCAAAAGAATCCGAATAATCCCAATCGACCAAACCCTAACAAACCGAATAACCGCAAAGGATGAGAATTTATTTCAGCATTGCCGCAATCTTAATTCTATTAATTAGTTGCGATTCAAAAAGAGTCTTTGAAGATAATGTTGAATTCCGTGACCGAAATTGGAAAATCGCTGAACCGGTTCAGTTTGAATTTCAGATTGCCGATAGTTCAAAGAAGTACAACCTGTTCATGAATCTTAGAAATTCTCTCGACTATCCGTATGCGAGAATATTTGTTAATTATGATTTGCTAAAACAAGACAGCACCGAGCTCAATAAAAAAATGGTTGCCGAATATCTTTTCGATCAAAAAACAGGGAAGCCCTTCGGCAAAAGTGGCATCGGAGATATTTATGACCATCAATTTCCAATTCTAAAAAACTATTCTTTTAAGCAAGTTGGAGTCTACAAAATAAGACTCAATCAATTCATGCGGATGGATACCATCCCTGGAATTCTTGCCGTAGGTCTCCGGGTGGAGAGAGCTGAGAAATAAAAACTATCCTTTAAACTCGTTTAATATTTTTTGGGTGTGATCTCTCATTAACCTAGGGCCCCATTGCCTCACTACATGCGAAGACGCAAGCGATGCCAGTTTTCCTGAGCCTGCATAACTATGCCCATGGGTAATGCCATAAAGAAACGCTCCTGCAAACATATCGCCAGCACCATTAGTATCAACAGCATTAGCCGGATATGACTCAATGTTGATGAAAGTGTCTCCATCGTAAACCAAAGCTCCATTCGCACCTAATGTGATAACAAATCGTTTCGCGGTTTGCCTTAATTTTTCGCGTGCATCAACTAATGCGTTAGTCCCGGTAAAAATCATTGCCTCCTCATCATTGCAGAAAAGTAAATCCACGCTGGCTCCAACAATCTCTTCCATCTGTTTTGAGAAATATTTCACCATGCTGGGATCAGAGAAGGTGAGGGCTACTTCAATCTTATTTCTTTCCGCTATTTTTTTTGCCTCCTTAATTGCTTCCAGTCCCTTAGGGCTTGCAACTAAATACCCTTCGAGGTAAACATACTTCGAATTGAGAATTGCTTTTTCATTTAAATGTTCAGGTGATAAGAACGAACTTACTCCTAGAAAGGTATTCATCGTACGCTGCGCGTCCGGTGAAGTCATCACCAAGCACCTACCAGAATGGCCCTCAGGGCAATGTTCATATTTCAAATTGGTATCGACTCCGTGATGTTTTAGATCATCAAGGAAAAATTTTCCCAATTCATCATGAGCCACAAGACAAGAATAAAAACTCTTACCTCCCAACTGACTCAGCGCCACCACAGTATTACCCGCCGATCCTCCTCCACTCATTTTACTTTTCTTCATGTCAATGGCACTCATCAAATGAAGTTGGCGTTTTTCATCGACCAACGTCATCACTCCCTTTTCCACTTCATTTTTGACAAAAAAATCATTATCAACTTCTGTCACAATATCCACGATGGCATTTCCAATACCAAACACATCGTACTTCATTTGTTTTTGTTTAAGTAATTCATTTTATAATTCTAAAAAAATGGACAGGTCATTTCCTGTAGGTTTTGGAATCCCTTGTAGATGGAATCGAGGAGGTGTTAAAGGCAGGTTGGTTCACTTTAACAGAAGAGTTAGACCAAATTATCAAACGTTGGCCCACACGTATTAGATTACCTCGCAGGTTGTTCCATTCTCTCAAGTTACTTACGCTAACTCCAAATCGTTGAGCAATGGTTCCGAGCATATCTCCGTTGCGCACATAGTAAACATTTCGATCGCGTCCATAAGTATAATCTCCGGTGGCTTTGGCTAAAGCCTCCAATTCCTTTTTTCTAGTTGCCGATGAGTCTAAAATTGCTTTTCGGTTCTGTGTCAGTATCTCTTTCACTGATTTAGGAACTTTAATCGTCCGAAGTTTACCATCTTCAGGAACCGCATTTCTCTTGATGTGCGGGTTCAAACTTTGCAAGTCTTCAACGCATGTACCTGTTAGTTTAGCAAACGTGTCGAGATGGAGGAATTGATTGACGGATAACGTATCATGGGTAAGAATCTCTTCGCGTTGATACTCGTGGATGTTATGTTCAACCGCATAATTCATTGCATAAATGATGGCAATGTATTGAGGCACATACGATCTCGTTTCGCGTGGCAAGTAAGAGTAGATTTCCCAAAATGTTTTTTTATAACCCGATCTGCGAACCGCCCATCGCACAGTACCAGGCCCAGAATTATAGGCCGCCAACGCCAAATGCCAATTGTGAAAGATTGAATACAACTGCGACAAGTAGCGACAAGCGGCATCCGTTGCTTTTTCAGGGTCCATTCGATCGTCTGTGAACCAGTTATTACGCAGACCAAAATAGTTTCCTGTTCCTGACATGAATTGCCACAATCCCACGGCTCGTGCAGCAGACATAACACGTGGGTTTAATCCTGATTCAATAATCGATAAATATTTTAGCTCATCAGGAAGACCGTATTCTTTTAATTTTTTTTCAAACAAGGGGAAATAAAGATCCTTTCTTCTCAAAACCATTCTTGTATACTCACGATCTCGCACTGTAAAATAATCAATGAAAGCATGGACCTTGCTGTTATAAGTCAGCTCGATCGTTTTCTGCAAGCATGCCAACCTATCGGTTATCAATTCCGGTGATTCGTCTGCTGGAACAAATTCCAAATCTGAAGGAAAGCTAACGAGTTCAGTCTTCACTGTATCTTTCAAGACTAATGAGTCGACTACAATCGGAGACTGTGCCACCACAATGGAATCTTTCTCTTCCGCGTTCTGTGCGTAGATTGAAAATGTCAGCAGGGAAAATATTATAACAGCAAACTTCTTCATCTCAATTCATTCCTAATATCGCTTTAGAAAATGCAAGCAATTTACGTTCCTCAAAATCATTAGCCATTACTTGTATTCCAATAGGCAAGCCTTGATTGTCCGTTCCACAAGGAAGAGAAATAGCCGGTATACCTGCCACATTAGCCTGAACGGAAAACAAATCCGCCAAGTACATTTCTACTGGATTATCTGAATGCTCACCCAACTTAAAAGCCGTAGAAGGCGTGGTGGGCATTAAGATGAAATCATATTTTTCAAAAATCCCCTTAATTTCATTTCGAATAAGCCTTCGTACTTTCTGAGCTTTCGAATAGTACGCATCATAGTAATTCGAACTAAGTACAAAGGTACCCAATAAAATTCTCCGCTGCACCTCTTTACCGAAGCCCTCGCTTCGAGTCTTTTTATACAATGAGGTGAGATCGGTTGTTTTCTCACTGCGATAACCGTACCGAACTCCATCGAAACGCGACAAGTTAGAGCTGGCTTCCGCTGTTGCTAAAATATAATAGGTGGGTAAAACATATTCGTTCAACGGAAAATCAATCGCCTCTACCCTGTGGCCTGCTGCTTTAAGCTGATCAATTTTATTTTCGATGGCATTTTTAATTTCAGGCTGAAGCACATTGTTTTCAACCGTGTCGCGCATGTACGCGATGCTGAACTTTTTGTTTTGGGGTTGATCTAGTTCTTCCGAATAACTTTCAACCTCTTTTTGAGAGACCGTACTATCCTGATCATCAGCTCCAGCTATCACCTCAAGCACCAAGGCAATATCCTCTACATGCTTTGAAAAAATTCCGATACAGTCGAAAGACGATGCGTAGGCAGCTAAGCCAAAACGTGAAATGCGAGAGTATGTAGGTTTCAATCCGACGAGGCCACAAAATGCAGAAGGCTGACGAACGGATCCCCCTGTATCCGAGCCAAGCGAAACTTGACACATACCAGTTTGCACGGCAACCGCTGAACCCCCGGAAGATCCCCCTGGCACCCGGCTATTATCAAGATCATTTAAGGTGGGGCCAAATGCGGAATTTTCATTCGATGAACCCATGCCAAATTCATCACAGTTCTGTCGGCCAATGATGATTGCATCTTCATCAAGCAGCCGCTGAACGGCGGTAGCATTGTAAGGAGAAATGTAACCATCCAAAATTTTGCTTCCACCTTGCAGTGGATGATCTTTATAACAAAGTAAGTCTTTCAGGCCAACCATAAGGCCCGCAAGCTTTCCGGCTTTTCTGTTTTTAATTTTTTGATCAATTGCTTTGGCTTGCCGCAAGGCATCATCAGCGTACACACTTAAAAATGCGTTCAGATGTTTCTTGCTTTCAATGATGGCAAGATGGTTTTCGGTCAACTCAACGCATGTGAGTTTACCTTGATCTAACAACCGACGAATTTCAGAATAGGTAATTGATTGCAACGATTTTACTTCTCGTCAATCTTAGGAACTTCCTTGCCGGCTTCGTCTACTTCTTTTTTCACGTCTTTAACAGCATCCTTAAATTCGCGAATACCTTTACCAAGGCCTTTTGCAAATTCAGGTATTTTTTTCGCTCCAAAGAAAATAAGCACAAACAAGCCGATCACCACCCACTCGCCCATGCCGGGCATCCCGATCAAAAAGATTGCGTTCATAGCATTTTAGAATTAGAATGTAAAATTAAGGAATAAATTTGTCAAATAATCAATCTTCTACCTCTACGATCATCTCTATCTCCACCGCAATGTTGGACGGCAACATGTACATTCCAACGGCAGAGCGGGCATGTTTTCCTTTCTCCCCAAAAATGGAGACCATTAAATCTGAAAAACCATTGATCACTTTCGGCTGGTCGGTGAATTCTTGTGTGCAATTAACCATGCCTAGCACTTTTACGATCCGCTTCACTTTGTTGAGATCTCCAACTTCTGCCTTCAGTGTCGACAACAATGCAACACCTGTTTGCTTGGCTGCTTCATAGCCTTGCTCTAAAGTCAAATCTTTGCCAACCTTACCGGTGATGTTGCTGTTATCTGCGCGAGTCGGGCCGTGGCCGGCAAAATATAAGAGGTTGCCTGTGCGAACTACTTTTACATAGTTGCCCATCGCTTTCATTGGTGGATAAAGTTCAATTCCGAGCTCTTGGAACTTTTGGTCAAAGTCAATTTTTTGCGCCGCTGACTGAGTGCCAAATAGTGAAACGGCAAATAGGACAACGTATCTATTCATGGAACCAAAAATTTATTTGTTGACAATCGATCTCCACAAGAAGGTCAACTTCAATCCTCGTTTATTTTTTCCTGAAATATCGATGAATCCTTTAGTGCCACGCAAGTTACCCTGCACATCCCAATAAAAGTATGTTCCGAACTTACCTTTGTTATACGACATAGTAGTCACATTTCCGGTGAAAAAATTATTTTGCATACGCCAATCATATCCCGATGAGGCAAGCATAATTGGTGACGACAATTTGTAGTTCCTCGTTGGGTCAGAGAGTAAGCCTGGAATAACTGTTTTCGTTGAAGCTAAAGAAGAAACGGGTTGTATAAAAGCATAATAACCAATGTCCTGAGAGCGGAATTGTGAAATCGAATCAATGTTAATTGCCAGAGAAACTAGTAAGAATAAAAACTTCATGGAATATTTCGTTCATGAAGTTAAACAAATAATTTGTTACTTGGATGATGCATTTTAATTGCGAATTATGACTGATAAAATTAGATGTCCTTGGTGCCTTAAGTTCGATCAGTACATCCGTTATCATGATGAAGAGTGGGGCGTGCCCGTGCATGACGACGGCAAGCATTTTGAGTTTCTGATTTTAGAAGGAGCACAAGCAGGCCTGAGTTGGAGCACAATTTTGAAAAAACGTGAAGGCTACCGAAAAAATTTCGCTGATTTTGAACCCGAGAAAGTCGCACGATTTACCCAAAAGAAAATTGAAAAAATTCTAACCGATCCCGGAATAATCCGAAACAAACTAAAAGTTCATGCTGCCGTGAACAATGCAAAACGCTTTCTCGAAGTGCAAAAGGAGTTTGGGAAATTCGACAATTACATTTGGGAATTCGTGAAAGGAAAACCCATTGTTAACAAATGGAAATCAACCCAACATGCTCCTGCTACAACCAAAGAATCGGATGCATTAAGTAGTGATCTTCAAAAACGCGGTTTCAAGTTTGTTGGAAGCACAGTGATCTATGCCCACATGCAAGCCTGTGGGCTAGTGAACGATCATTTGATTGCTTGCTTTCGCTACAACGAATTGAAAGACGCTAGTTAGCGTATTCACTCAAAAATTTGACTCGCATCAAGCGCACATCTTCTTCGCTGTAACCTTTCAATTCAGTCATTGCGTCTTGCATATTGTCTGTTTCACTGTTCAAAAAGTAATCATAGATTTCTTCTTGCTTACTATCATCCAACACTTCGTCAATATAGTAGTCCACGTTTAGTTTTGTACCACTGTAGCAAATATTCTCCATCTCAGTGAGTAGTTCCTCAAAACTCAGCGCTTTGCTCTCTGCAATTTCATCCAGGTCTACCTTGCGATCAATCTGTTGAATGATAAAGATCTTTATTTTGGATTTGTTAACGGATGATTTTACAACAACCTCCGCCGCTGTTTCGATGTCATTATCATCAACATATTTTTCAATCAACTCCAGAAACTCTTTCCCGAATTTATTCACCTTACCCATCCCAACGCCATTCACACTGGCCATTTCATCCTTGCTGGTAGGATAGGTAGTTGCCATCTCTTCTAAAGACGGATCCTGGAAGATTACATAAGGAGGAAGATCCTTTTCTTTTGCTATTTTCTTACGGAGCGCCTTCAACATCTCAAACAACTTCTCATCGTACGACTTGGAGTTGATCGGGGTGCGCTCGCTGGATTCTTCGTCTCCTACATTGGTAGTAAAGTCATGGTCTCGCGCCAATTCTACTTCATGCGGTTTTTTCAAAAAGGCAAGTCCTTTCTGCGAAATCTTTAGCACTCCGATATTGTCAATGTCTTTTTCCAAATACTGATAAATCAGAGCTTGGCGAATTACCGATTTCCAAAAGTCGGCATCTTCTGTATCGCCTTTGCCATACACGGCCAAATCGAAATGTGCATAGCTCTTGACATACTCATCCTCAGTGCCTCGGATTACATTGACCAAGTGGGCAAGTCCAAAGCGTTCGTTGGTTTGCTTCACTGCTTCCAGTGCAATTGTCACAAATTTAGATCCTTCAAATCGTTCGCGAGGATTAGTACAATTGTCGCACATGCCACAATTATTTCCTTGGTACTCTTCACCAAAATAGTGCAGTAATTGTTTTCGTCTGCATACCGGTGATTCTGCATAAAATTCCATCTCCTGTAAAAGGATGCGTGCGTTCTCACGTTCTTGAACGGATTTGTCTTTATTGAATTTTTCAAGTTTGTTCAGGTCGTTGTGGCTATAGAACATCAGACATATCCCTTCCAGCCCATCGCGACCAGAGCGGCCAGTCTCCTGATAATAACCCTCCAATGATTTGGGAACATCGTAATGAACCACAAAGCGTACATCTGGTTTGTCAATACCCATACCAAAAGCGATGGTAGCACATATAATATCCACTTCCTCATTCAAAAAATCATCCTGGTTTTTCATGCGCACATCTGGATCAAGGCCAGCATGATAAGGTGCCGCTTTGAATCCGTTGACGTTTAGCAATTGTGCAATCTCTTCAACTTTCTTTCGACTTAAACAATAAATGATTCCTGATTTTCCCTTGTGCTCTTTTAAGAAATGGATGAGTTGCTTTTTTGTTTCCTTTTTGGGGCGAACTTCATAATACAAATTCTTGCGATTGAATGAAGAGATGAATACATCAGCCTCTTCCATTTGCAAATTTTTCTGAATATCCAATTGCACTTTAGGTGTGGCCGTTGCCGTGAGCGCAATTACATTCATCGAGCCCAACTGCGCAATCATGGACTTAATTTTTCGATATTCAGGACGGAAGTCATGACCCCATTCTGAAATACAATGAGCTTCGTCAATAGCAACAAATGAAATGTTTACTTTTTGGAGGAACTCAATATTCTCTTCTTTGCTCAGCGACTCCGGTGCAACATAAAGCAATTTTATTTTTCCTGATACGCAGTCTTTTCTAATTCTTGTGATCTCACCTTTGCTAAGTGTGGAGTTAAGGAATCGTGCGTCAATGCCATAAGCATTCAGCTGATCCACTTGATTTTTCATTAACGCAATCAGTGGAGATATCACAATCGCAAGACCATCATTGACCATTGCCGGTAACTGATAGCACAGTGACTTACCGGCGCCCGTGGGCATAATCACAAATGTGTTGCGCCCACCAAGTATGTTTTTAATAACGATTTCCTGATTACCACGAAAACTATCATACCCAAATAATTCCTTGAGTTTTACCTTTAACTCATCTTTCTCTTCTGCCACAATCATGTTCTTACCAATAAAATTTTACTCGATTAAAATACCAACTTCCTATTTTTTAAAAGGGATTGAAGATAATAAAAAAAAACCGCAAATAAGACAAGCGTGTAAGAAATAAGTTGCTTTTGTCGCCTGTCAGGATTGAGGTTTCCGCTATTCTATCTTCAAATTATATCTTGATTTTCATTCCTTTTTTAACGTGCCTTGATCGAGACTATTGCAATCGATCCTTCCATTAACTCTGAGAAAGAATTCAAAATTTCTAAATTTATCTTTCTTTCAAATTTCATCTTTGAGAATAGAAACATGAAATGGCCATTCCATGTGACCATTAAAAAACAATTATTAACACATGAATTACTTTTTTAAATTCGGCCTCTCATTCAGAAAAACTCAATGAACAAAAACTTATACGTGGCGCTCATGGCCGGTGGCGTGGGCACCCGATTTTGGCCTTACAGTCGCAATTCACATCCTAAACAATTTTTAGATGTTATGGGGACCGGTAAGTCTTTGCTGCGATCAACTTATGAACGATTTCTTCCCTTGTGCCCTCCAGAAAATATTTTTGTGGTCATTCATGAAGAACATCGGGCCCTCACTTTAGAACAGCTGCCCGAGTTAAAAGAATCGCAGGTGCTGGCAGAGCCCATGCGAAAAAACACAACACCCTGCATCGCTTATGCCTGTCATAAAATTGCCAAGATCAACCCTGACGCAGTACTAGTGGTAAGTCCCTCGGATCATTTGATATTAAATGAATCCGATTTTCAGCAAACAATTGTTAAGGCAGCAGAGCATGCTAAGACACAGGATAAATTGATCACCTTAGGAATTAAACCCACTCGACCTGAAACCGGTTACGGCTATATTCAATTTCTCGAAAACAAAAGTCCTCTTAAAAAAGTAAAGACCTTTACCGAGAAACCAGAACTCACTTTGGCAAAAAAGTTTCTTGACAGTGGAGATTTTGTTTGGAATGCCGGCATCTTCATATGGGGAGTACAGGCTTTTTTAACCTCTTTCAGAAAACATCTTCCCGAGATGGCTGAAATCTTTGACGATGCATCAGAAAAAATTTCTACGCCGCAAGAGAAAGCAGCCATTCAAACTGCTTATGCCCAAGTAAAAAACATTTCCATCGATTATGGGATTATGGAAAAAGCGGATAATGTATATGTGTGGCTAAGCAATTTTGCCTGGAGTGATTTAGGATCGTGGGCTTCTCTTCATGAAATTTCGCCGAAAGATGAAAATAACAATGCAATAGCTGCTGACGTTATGCTCTATGAAACTCGCAATTCTATCATCAAGGGGCCAAAAGATAAATTGATCGTAGTGCAGGGCCTTAATGGCTACCTGGTAGGCACTTTCGACAACGTTGTCATCGTTTGTGAAAAAGATAAAGAAGATTTATTCCGCAGGTTTGTAAACGACCTCAAAGGAAAATCGAACGGAGCTGAGTATTTATAACGTTTACTGCACTAAGAACCGAACTGCTTCGGTAAAGGAAGGCTTGACAAAAACCAAAGCATGTAATGGAATTGTATAAATAAGATTCCTTTGAAGATTGGAATCGAAAAATGACCTTTTTTGGGATTAGAAAATTCATAATCAGAGTTGCATACCTCTAAAATCAAAAATCTAGCTGGCGAAACGGTGTTATACGGACTAGGTAACATGGTGCCTCGTCTTTTCAATTTTTTTCTCCTGCCCATTCACACTATTTTTTTCCTGCCCGAAGAATACGGGGTATTCACCAAACTCATGTCTGTCGTGGCCTTTCTCAATATTGTTTACAGCTTTGGGATGGAAACCGCTTACTTTCGCTTTGCCACCAAACCGGATGCCGATGAGAAGAGAGTTTTCTATGCAGCACAAACGGTTGTTGTGAGCATCAGCACATTGTTCACGTTATCGTCTGCTCTTTTCGCCTCATCCTTCGCGGATCTTCTCGATATCCATCCCCATGAAAATTATATTGTGTGGCTTAGTCTTATCATGTTTATCGACAATGTGGTGAGCATTCCTTTTGCTCGCCTTAGGCTTCAAAAAAAACCAATACAGTTTGCTCTTTTCAAAATTTCCAATGTGATTATTCTCACAGGGCTTAATCTGTACTTTCTTTACGTGATCTTCGATCCAGAAATTGGGATTTCTTATGTCTTCATTGCCAACCTCATTGCCAATGCATTCTATTTTATTTTCTTTTTCAAAACTTTGACAAGTTGGCGACCCGCCTATGACCGTGAGATATATTCTTCGATGATCCGTTACGCTTACCCGGTGATGCTCACAGGTCTGGCAGGAACGACCAACGAATTTTTTTCCAGACTTGCTCTTGAAAATTGGTTGCCCAAAAATTTTTATCCCGGAAAAAGTTCCGCGTATGCATTGGGGGTGTTCGGTGCTTGCTACAAATTTTCGGTATTGATGAATTTAGCCGTTCAAGCTTTTAGAATGGCAGGTGAACCTTTTTTCTTTTCACACACGAGCGACAGAAGCTCTCCTCACTTATTCGCGAAGGTGAACCACTACTTCGTGATCGTGTGTTGCATTATCATGCTTGGTGTTAGCATCAACCTGGACGTGTTAAAATTCGTGATGCAAAACTCCGAATATTGGGAAGGGTTAAATATAGTTCCTCCTCTTTTGCTGGGTTATCTCTTTCTTGGTGTTTACTACAATTTCACGGTGTGGTTTAAACTTACAGACAAAACCTACTTTGGAACGATAATCTCTATTGGTGGGGCAATCCTAACCGTAGTATTTAATTTTATTCTGATCCCCATTGCAGGATATTATGGAAGCAGCTTGGCAACAGTACTCGTTTATTTCTTTATGATGGTTGCCTGCTACTTTTTCGGGCAAAAATATTATCCCATACCCTATAGAATTCTCTCTGACTCGTTGTACATCATCGGCACAAGTCTTCTGATTTATTTGGTAAACGAAATTAAAATAGAAAGCCTCTACATTTCACTGAGCCTTCATGCAGCTGTTATTGCGGCCTTTTTTGCGATTGTTTATGGGATTGAAAGGAGGGATTTTCACAAAGAATGAAGCAGTCTCTTTAAAGAAATTCAGTACTTTTAAAATGTTTCTCGCTCTACCCTTAAGTACCAACAGGTAGCAATTTATTCCTACCTTTACTCGTTCAAACGCAACGTGTTGAAAACAAAATTCACCCTTATCTTAGTAACGCTTGGTCTTTCTTTTTCGAGCTTTTCCTGCCTGGCACAGAAAGAAAAGAAGAAGAAATCCGAACCTGTTTATTCTTCGGCACGAATTGCTGAGGCCGAACGGATTTTCACCGAAGGTGAAAAGTTTTTTATTCTGGAAGATTACACTAAAGCACTTTTCTATTTTCAGCAGGTGCTGGAATACAGTCCTGCCAATGCAACTGTATATTATAAAATAGCAGATATTTATTTGAAAGGAAGCAAGGACGAGGATTTAATTCAGGCAGCACAAAACATTGAGAGCGCTATTCGTTTAGAGAAAAAAAATAAATACTTCTACTTGTTGGCTGCTCAAATCTATGCTGCACAGCATCAATTCGGCAAGGCTTCACAAGTGCTGGAGACGATGATGAAAGAAATAAAGGGTAGTGAGGAGTACCTCTATGAGTTAGCCGCTACTTATTTGCAAGACAACCGATTGGATGACGCGTTGAGCATCTACAATCAAGCCGAAACATCATTGGGTATAACCGAGCTTTCATCGCTACAAAAGCAGCGAATCTATTTGATCAAGGGAAAGCTGAATGAAGCCATCGCAGAAGGTGAAAAACTAATTCGAGCTTATCCAGACGAAGAAAGATATGTGATGGGGCTCGCCGAAACTCTTGCGCAGCACGGACGCTCGGCAATTGGTATCACGTATCTAGAAAAATTTATAGCGGATCACCCTGATGCCGGTAGTTCGAAAATGTTGCTAGCTGGTCTTTATCGTGAATCCGGTCAGGAACAGAAGTCGCGGGAATATGTAACAGGAGTTTTTGACGATCCACAGGTGGAGGTGGGTAGTAAAGTATTGATGCTTGGCACCTACAACGCTGCGCTCTCTCAAAATAAAAGCAAAAAAATAAATGATCCTGGTCTTGAAATTTTTGCGCAATCGCTTTTAAAAAAATTGGAGAGCAATTATCCATATGACCCTGATGTTCATCTGGTGGGCGGCGATCTCTATCTCATGCTTGAAAAAAATGACGAGGCTCGTAATGAATATTCAAAAGCTGTTCGTTATGGTGCCAGCAGTTTAGAGGCATGGCAAAATCTTTTATTTATTGAAACACAAGCTGGACTTTCAGACAGCGTCATTATGCATTCCGAGCAGGGGCTAGAACTCTTCCCCAACCAGGGAATGATCTATTATTTCAACGGTGTGGCTCATCTTCGGAAAAAAAATTATCGGGAGGCAGTTCAAACGCTAGAGCAATCCAGAAAGCTTTCCACCAACAATCCAAACCTTTTAGGCGAAGTGAATAGCATGTTAGGAGATGCCTATAACGCAATGAAGGAAAATGAAAAATCTGACAAAGCTTATGAAGATGCGCTGGCTCTAAATCCAAACAACGAATATGTATTAAATAATTATAGCTATTACTTAGCCTTGCGCAAAGTAAATTTAGAAAAAGCCGAAAGGATGTCAGCCTTGTTAATTAAAAATCATCCTGACAATGCCTCTTATCTTGACACTTACGCATGGGTGCTTTATCAGGAAAACAAATACAAAGAGGCCAAAAAAATTATCGAAAAGGTTTTTCCAATGGGGAAGGTCAACGCTATTCACTATGAACATTATGGAGATATCTTATACCAGCTTGGGGATATCGATGAGGCGGTTGAGCAATGGCAAAAAGCTAAATCATTGAATGGCAACAGCGAAGTACTCAACAAAAAAATCACAAATCGAAAAATCTACTAATGAGTAACTTAGCAGAAAAAGTCTTGAGCATCCTCAATCCAATTTCGAATACTATGCAAAAAATTGCAATTGCAATTCTAAGCACCTTGGTATTGGCTGGATGCCACCATAAAATCGTTCCTACGCTTCCTCCTCCTCCTAAGTCTGTCGATATTCAGGAAATTGATTTTGAATACATGCACGGCAAAGCCAGGCTTGTTTTTCGTGACAATACCAAAGAACGTGAAGTGAAAGCTCATGTAAGGATTCGGAAGGACAGTGTGATCTGGATGAAGCTCACCGTGGTAGGGGTGCAGGGAGGAATGGCCCTCATCAACAAGGATTCCATCACCATCGTTAGCAACCTGGATAAGGAATATTATGTTTTTGACTATGCTGAATTATCGAAGCGATTTAATTTTGAGGTTAACTATAAAATAATTCAAGCTGCATTGTTGGGCAATCCTATTCAAGCTAAAAAACCGGAAGACGAGGTAGGTGAAGATTCATTTTTTAATAAGATCAATCAGAAGAACGGTTCTGTGATGATACAAAACCTGATCAACAAGAGCACCAAGAAATTAGAGCGAGTTGATCTTACAGAGTCCGGTACCGGCAATTCAATAAAAATTAATTATTCTGATTTCCAGCCCGTTGGTGACAAGTTGTTCCCGTACAAGGGGATGATCGATGTGGTATACAAAACCGTGTCAGGTATCGTGAATAACACCATCATTTTTGAATATAGTAAAGCCGAAGTGGGCAATAAAGAGCTGCGTTTTCCTTTCAACATTCCAAAGCGGTATGATCGCAGGTAGGAAAAATCTTCTTCTCATACTTTATTTTTCATCCCTCCCATTTTTTGTTTTCGCTCAAAAAAATAAATCTCAATTACAAAAGGAAAGACAGCAAAACCTGGAGCGAATCAAGGAGACTGAAAAAATCCTCGAGGAGACTGCCAAGGAAAAAAAAACGTCTATTGGAGAGCTTACCGCACTTAACAGGCGGATCGAACAGCAAGAAACATTAGTGGGGTCCATCAAGGGAGAAATCTCCTTATTGGATGGCGACATCAGTGAAGACAATCAAATCATCGAGGCCCTTGAGAAAGACGTAGGGCAATTAAAAGAAGAATATGCAGCCATGTTGTTTGCTGCCCAGAAAGCAAATGGCAAAACCGATAAGCTAACACTTCTGTTTTCCGCAGAATCGTTCGATCAGTTTCTTATGCGCCTGAAATATTTAGAACAGTACAGCAAGGCGCGTCAGGTGCAAACGGAAGCTATAGCTAAGGCGCAAATACTGCTAGGTGGGCAGGTGAAACAAACTGAAGCAAAGCGCAATGAAAAGCAATTGCTTCTCAACGATCAATTGAAGCAAAGTGAGCAGCTCGTAGGACTAAAACAGAAACAGAGAAAGGTTGTTCAAAGTCTCGCGAAAGAGGAAAAACGTTTAAGACGTGAGCTCGAAGAAACAAAACGGGCTTTAGCTGAGCTTGATGAGCTGATTGCCAAGTTAGTTAAAGAGGAGATGGAGCGCGTAGCTCGAGAACGAGAGCGAAATAAATTGAAAGAAGTAACCAATGCTTTTGAAGCGGTTACGCTCTCTACTTCATTTGAAGGAAATAAAAACAAATTTTCGTGGCCCGTTTCAGGATTTGTTTCTCTAAAATTTGGGCGACAAATGCATCCAGTGATCAAGGGAATTGAAATTGATAACGATGGGATAAACATTCAAACTAAAGCCAACGAACCAGTGCGTGTAGTATTTAATGGAGAGGTACGAAGAATTGCGTTTATCCGTGGAATCGGTCACACAATCATTATAAGTCACGGCGATTACTACACTGTTTATAGCGGGCTTAAGGACGTGTTCGTAAAAAATGGACAGAAAGTTTCGACCGGAGATGAAATTGCAAGAGTTCTATCTAGTTCCGATGGCATTTCTGAACTACGATTTCAAATCAGAAAAAACATTGTGGCGCTTGATCCACAAGAATGGCTCAAAAATTAAATTGAGTCAATACGTTCTTTAAAAACTTCTGGCCAAGATTCTTTTTAGAAAATCTATCAAGATTTCATCCATTCATAAACCGTATAGTGCTCCCCATTCATTCCTATTTTCTGATAGGCCTGCTGAGCAGCCGTATTAGTTTTGTCCACGTACAAGCGGATTCCTCTCAAATCCGGGTCAGTCTCAACTAGTTGTTGAATATGGTTATACATTTCTTTATAGATGCCTTGACCTCGGTGTTCTTTTGCCACATACACGGATTGAATCCATAATACAGTTCCGTTGCGCCAGTCACTCCACTCATAGGTAGTCATCAAACATCCTACAATATCACCGCCTTCTTCAGCGGCCACATAATATCTCCCTTTCGTTGAGTCCTTAAACAAACGATGAACACCCATTGTAAGCGAACTAATTTCGAGAGTAATATTTTCAGTTTCTAATGCCATCTTCAGTTGAAAATCAAGTAAAGAAGGGATGTCTTGCTCAGTGGCTTCGCGAACTATCATACTCTTTTCAAAGTGCTTGCCTGATGTCGTTGATTAAATCATTTACATCTTCAATTCCTACTGAAAAGCGCAATAGTTTGTCGGAAATTCCTACTGCCTTTCGTTCTGCAGCAGTCAACTTTGCGTGCGAAGTTTTCATGGGCTGCGCAATGGTGCTCTCCACGCCACCTAAGCTGATCGCCTTGCGAATAATCTTTAATTTCTTCAAAAACTTCTCGGGATCACCTTTAATCTCAAAGGACAACATCCCACCAAAACCACCTGGCATTTGTTTTTTAGCAATGGCATAACCCCGATTACTTTTCAATCCAGGGTAATAAACAGCTCCTACTTTTGACTCGGCTTCTAAATACTTGGCAAGCGCCATAGCGTTCTTATTTTGTTGCTGCACCCGCAATACAATTGTTTTTAAGCTGCGTTCTACCAAGTAGGCTGACTGCGCATCCAAACTCCCACCAAAATGCATGGAGCTAGCCCTGATTTTTTCAATTATTTTTTTTGATGCTAACGCTACACCACAGCAAAGGTCACTGTGACCACCAATGTATTTTGTTCCGCTGTGAGTTACAATGTCAATACCAAGATCAATCGGATTTTGATTTACAGGTGAGGCAAATGTATTGTCGATGATCGTAATAATCTTATGTTTCTTCGCGATGCGTGCTACTCCCTTGATGTCGGTAATTTTCAGCAATGGGTTAGACGGTGTTTCAATATAAATCAACTTCGTATTCGGCTGGATCGCATCTTCAAATTTCTGCAAGTCGAAGACGTTTACCATTGAGTGATTGATACCGTAGCGTTTCAATTCATTCAACGCCGCATGATGCGTTCCTCCATACAAATCATCTTGAAACAGGATGTGATCACCCTGCTTCACCATGGCAAACAGGGAGGTCATAATAGCCGCCATTCCTGAACTGAACAGAAGGCCATCTTCAGCATTTTCAAGAGCTGCAATTTTTTCAACCACTGCTTTTTGATTGGGCGTATTAAAATAGCGAGGGTAAAGAACCTCTGTGTCGTAGTTGTAAGCAGAAGAAGTATAGATCGGGTTAACTAATCCACCATAAAGAGGATCACCCACCGAGCCAACATGTACGCTTTGTGTGAGTTTGGAAAAGGACTTTTTCATTAACGATAGTTGATTATTATGCATTAAGTTACATGAGTAAAAGAAGGTTAAAGATAACAAGACACAGAAAAAAATTTTGATTTTATTTTGTGCTGACATTTCAAGGAATGAATTCTATTAAAATAATGGTTTTGCCAACCGCTTTTTTTAGTTTAGAGTTTCCTTGAATTTAATGAGATTCTTCCTGATTAACCATGAACTGATTGAACCCTGAACCATTTAACTCAACCATGCCAAAAATTGATATTTGTGTTGTAGACGATCATCAGATTTTCCGTAAGGCAATGGTACGCCTGCTGAAAACATTTACTCGAATTGGAGAAATTTGCGAAGCAGGAAATGGGGAAGAATGCCTGAGGCAGGTAAAAGTAAAAAAACCACAGGTAGTCCTACTTGATTTGGACATGCCGGTGATGAATGGCAGAGAGTGTGCCGAACAACTGTTGAAAAAATTCCCGGAAGTGAAGATCATTGTGCTCACCATGCACGACAGCGAAAAGCACATGGTTTTAATGCTTGAGTTGGGTGTACATTCTTTTCTTCAGAAAAACACAGATCCGGAAGAATTGGAGAAAGCAATTCATTCAGTGATCGACCATGATTTTTATTATAATAAACTGCTCAACACCGCCATTCACCGCAGTATGAAAGAGAAGGCAAGATTTGAGCGTCCCTCTTTCGGTATTAAGAATCTTACTGAGCGCGAAGAGGAAATTCTAAAACTTATCTGCAATGAAAAGAGCCTAAAAGAAATAGCTCACTACCTTTCGGTAAGCGAAAAGACCATTCAGTCTCACAAATTACATATCCATAATAAGCTTGGTGTAAAAAGTACGGTGGGGCTAGTGAAAACAGCCTATGAACTAGGTTTGATTCAATAATTTATTAGATTCTTAAATTAAGGATATCCTGATTTTTCGTAAGGATATCCTTACGAAAAATCGGGTGAAAGCTCAAAAAAAATTATCATTTTACTCAAAATAAGCACGAAAAACTCATTACACCGGATCTTTCAATTCATTTAAGCCAAACTATTGATTTTTTCAATAATCGATATTCGCACCTTGGTGATCGACTGTTCGCGGTTGGGTTTATAAATTTTAGGAGCATGAGGGTACTGGTAGTTCACCGGGAGGAAGAAGTATTGCAAAACATTAAGAATCAACTTGCACATTGGTATGTTGAAGCTTACGGAAATGGCCTTGAGGGGCTAATGGCAGCTAAAATGTCAATGTTCGATTTAATTCTTAGCGGACAAGATCTGCCAGTGGTTACCGGTATCGAAATGGTGAGATCAATACGAAACTTGAGCTTCAACAAACGCACCCCAGTAGTTCTTTTGGCTGAAGGAACAGAAACTGAGGAACACTCTAGGATCTTTCAGCTTTTAAATGTTAATCTCATGACTATGGATGAAATTTCAGAAATGAAAAATTTAGAGATTAATTAATTAAAAATGATGGTAGATCTAGAATTACCAGAAATGGTAATAAGAAGAATTAAAATATAAAACAATATTTTAGTAAAAAAAGCTATATTAAGATGATGAGAAATCGGATATTAGAATTTCCAGTTACCACCATGATGACGGTCCTAGGGATTGCAGTAGGGTTAATTATTTTGACCTTTTGTATTATTGGTTTATTTGGTGGTGCTCTAAAAGAAGTCTTTTACTATATAAATACTTCGCAGGGACCCTCAATCAAAACAACATCATTTGATTCCGACCCTGTCTTGGTTACCCAAGAATAAGTACTTTGTTAATTGGGTTCTTAGCCCAAAAAATACTTTGCAAATGCATACAGTCCCAAGGCAAGTAATACTAGCCCAGGTATGATTTTTATCCACTTGCTTTCGCTTACATAAGGGGCAAGACGTTGGGCAAATGAAATCACCAAAGTTAACAGTGCTAGAGCGCCTACCGATGTGCCGAATACATAACTATGCAGTAAACCCGTGGTGGAAAGACTAATCCATCCCTGCGCTTTCATATACGCAGTAAAGCCCATCCAATAGGGAATAGCCATCGGGTTGAGGACACTCAATGTAAGCCCTCGCCTGAAGCCACTCTCGCTGAATTTTTTTGCAAAGCCAGTAGGCTGCTTGGTCGGTAACAAATTGAAAACCCCCAAACTTAACATAACAATAGCGGCGATCAATTGAAAATTATCTACTACCATAGGTGAAGAAGTGAGCCAGTACTCAAACTGCACACCAATCCATGCATAGGGATATTCAATAATTGCAACAGCTATGGCGAAACGTGTAGCAATTCCCGTTTTACCTTGCAGTGTCATTTGCAAAATGGAAACATTCAGTGTTCCCGGCGGAATGGAACCAATAAAACTAAAAATGAACCCGAGAAAAAAAACGTAGAGGTAACTCATCACTAAGCTTTCAGTGCTTTAAATTTCTTATAGATCAATCGTCCTTCTTGAAAGGAAAGATAAGAAACTCCGCGTTGATGGTTTTCTTTACTCACACGATAAAGGTTTTGCCAGTGGGTGATCAAATCATCAATGCCTTTCCAAAGAGATGCCCCCGGTTGATAAATATGCGAAGGTTCAGCACCACAACCATTGAGTTCCACAATTTTTACGTTTCCGTTTTCTAAATCTTCAAGCGTGGCACACCGCAAGTCATATCGGCCAAAATAAAAGCCATCAATCTTTTTACTAATGTGGTCAAATGATTCGGAGAGTTGTGGCGTAATCAAGTCATTACCATTAAGAAATTTCGTTCCAAGACAATGATTTCCTATTGTAATGAGAACTTCTTTCTTTCCATTTGGAAGGGTCTCATCTAGTCGGTCTTTGTATTTTTCTCTTAGTAATTCCCATTGCAATATCGCCCTGTCATTCTCAAATATTAATTCCCGCAGAGTTTTCTTACCGTTACCTTGAACATAAAGAAATTCTTTGGTAGTGATGGAGTTGACTCTTCCATTTTCCTCACTAGGAAACCGGACATAATATACTCCAAACTCTAGTGGTAGGTCAATTAATTCTTGAATAATGAAATCAATTTTGATTTCAGAAAGGTAATCTCCAATATCCTTTGGACTGTCAATCTGTCTTACCAGCCAGCCTCGTTCTCCCAGGTCTGGTTTAAAAATTAAGGGAAAAACAAGTCGAGCTTTTTCAATTTTTTTTATTACTTCTTCCATTGAGACTGGAAACTTGATCAAAATGGTTTGGGGCTTCAGATGATCCGGCACACGCGCGAGCACGTCATATTTTGATTCACCCATCATACCGCCAGAAAGAATATTAGGATTTGACGCCGAGAAATAAAAAAAAGAGCGCTCACGTAGCGAGTACCACAGCCACATGAAAAAGAGAGGGATATGAATGATGCCAAAGGGCCAGTATTCCCAATGAAAAAGCTTTACAAGAAAAACACGTTTAGAAAAAGCCATTTAATCAATGTGCTCCTGTCATAACTTCACCTCGATAACGAAGTGTGGAGGCAGCCACTCCAAAATCGGGAGAGATTGAAGTGTGTGGTGCTACTTCACGAATTCCAATTTTCATGATCGCCATATGGTGAACGGCGTGTTCAATATTGTAGGTGAGTTCACGAAAATAATTTGTCTGTACCGGTACATTTTCTTCACTGTTCAGATCATATCCTACTTCCAATAACAGAGATTTGTCTTGCGTCCGTTTAAAAATAAATTGACGAATACGATCTATGGCCAAAAGCGCCACCTCTTTGTCAGTCTCTATCGATTTATCATGAGCGCGCTTATCATAATTGATTATGCCTTTGCCGTATCCTTGCTCAAGGCAAAAGAAAAATTCAAGCGTATGGCGCAAATGCTGGCCAACGGATGAGCCGCTTAATGTATGGGACGGATGGGTAAATTCCGTCTCTGTAAGTTGTCCAATAACATCCGACAATTGATCTAAAATGGCACTACTAGCTTGGATAAGTTGACTCATACGCATTCAAAAATAATAATAAAAAAAGGGGTGTCAGGTCAATATTGTATTTTTTTAGTGCAAAATCTTTTTCCAGTTTTGTTCAGCTTTTGCCTTCAAAGTTTTCTCGCTTTTATTCCAACTAACAAGCGTGTTGTTTCCCCAAAAATTATAAAACAAGTAAAGCTGACCTTCCACAATCTTGAAAGTCGCCGGATCAATTTTTACCTTCTCGCCGGACTCACCCATGGCGTAGGCGCACCAACCACCATAAGCAGGTTCATATTTTTCCGGGCTGGCTTTGAACTTGGCCAGATTAGCCGCACTGCTAAATTGATAAATTACTCCTTTGTAATCGAATGTCCATTTTGATTCGCCCTCAGTAGGTTTATTATCAAAGTAACTTATAGGGTCGTAGCCTTCAATTGCTATGTTTCTCTTTATATTAAAATTATTTTTTCTAGCGCCATCAGTTTGAGCAAACAAAGAATGGGCGGAGCAAAAAACTAAGAGGAGTGCAATTCTTTTCATAATAAGCTAAGATACGCAAAGGCACAAAGATGAGATTCAGCTAACTATTGATTTGTCGCAGCGGATACAAAATACCCCAACTCACGCCATTAGATCGTTAACAATCTCCCAAACCAATTCGGATTCATAGCCTTTCCCTATTACAAAACGGGCTGCCTTGTTCTTCTTTTTATGGATACTATCGTCCTTAATCTGATTTAATTTTTTCTTGACTAAGCGAAGAAGGGTTTGTGAATATTCTGAAGAGTTAATTTCAGCAAGGCCTCTTGCAATATTTCTAGGTGACACACCGTACGACTCCAGTTCTCTTTTAATTTTCAACTTTCCCCATTTCATTATCCTGAATTTTCCTCCGGCAAATGCTTTGGCATAGCGTTCTTCATTCAGAAACCCTTCTGTGATTAGATGCGACATGATCTCCTCCACCTCTGTCGAGGGTAACCCGTACTTAAATAGTTTAGTTTTAACTTCGCGGTGCGATCGCTCTTGGTAAGCACAGTAACGAAAGATTTTAACTAAAGCTTCAGATGCAGTTGATATCTTTTTATTTTGAAACTTTGAATTCATTGATCGATTAAAAAATATTTCTCAATAAAGGTACATTTGCATCACTATGTTACAAAAGTTAGGTATCGAAGGTATTTATATTATTCATGCAAAAACAGGATACGAATTACACGAGAAGAGAATCAAAACCATTTTTGGCGGATTAGGGTTGGATTATGAATTTGTGACCGATGGTGACCCTTCTCTTTTCACAGATAACCTTTTGAGCAGATATTTCTGCGGAGAGATAAAGTCGAAATTAAAAACAGGAATTTTATCCTGCACCCTGAACCACATTTTGAGTTATGAGCGAATTATACGTGATAAAAATAGGTACGCACTAGTTTTTGAAAACGATCCTTTCTTTACTGGAGATTTTGTAAAGGAAATAGAATTGATCGCAAAAGAAGCGGATACCTTACTTCCGGGATTCATAATTTCATTAGAAAATACCTTACTTGAATTCCCTCATTACAGTGTGATCAAGAAAAATAAATATTTATACCCTGTGGATCATGGACGCTTTGCAGGTGCTTACCTGATAGACCTGAAGGCTGCACAAGACATCCTTGTCCATTTAAAAACAACAAAATGCTGCACTGCTATTGATTTGTGGCACAATACCCTAATTGACAGCGGAGTTACTAAAATGTACTGGGCTTATCCGGCTATCATTGAGCAAGGATCACATATTGGAATGATGTCATCCACTATCTCAAGTAAGCAGAAAAATGTTTTTCGAAGGATTAAATGGCTAAGTCAGAAATACTACAAAACTTACGCTTGGCGATGGTTCGGAAGTAAATGAAAAAGATTATTTGACCAACCCCTTCGTCTTTAATATGCTGGTCATGAATTTGCGTTCATTGTCTGAATTAAAAATCTTGAAGGGCAAATAAATTAATTGCGCCTTGTTGATAAAAAGTACAAAGTAGTCTTTACCCACCCGAGCTCGTTTGATCTGGTCCCACTTCATTGGCATACCTTCGCGGGCATTAATTTTCATCAAGATTTGTTGACTGCTTATCTCGTATGAAAAACGCTCGAATAGCATTTTACCTTGCTCTAATTGGGTAACCCCATAGAATTGAATCCACCAGAAAAGCAAGAATAGTCCTGCTCCAAAAAACGCTGCAAAAAACCACCACCAACTCGGCACAAAGACATAGCCCAAACAAATTGCAAGTACAATTAGGCCCGCCCACCACTGCTGCTTCAGTATGTTAAAAAAAGCCGTTCGGATGTAAACGTTCTTTTCTAATCTGTAATTTTTTGTCTTGACAATCATAATTTACCATTAAGGGGCACAAAAGTAATTGGTTTCTTCGTCAGTAAAATCAGGCGCTGCAAAAAAACCAGGTTATTTTATCAGCTTGTAGTTCTTATATTCGCCAATTCGGTAGCCGGTGAAAGAATAGACGAAACGCTTTATTTTTTCTTTTAAGGAATAGTTCTTCCTTGAAATGTCGTAGTCAAATTTCCAGTTTATTTTCTGAATTCGATGATGCCATGATTGTGGATGGGTCTCATCAAATCGAACAAGTGAGTCGATATGGCTATAATCGAATTCTTCGGCCTTCGCGACATGTTCGTTTATCCACTTATCGTCATAGTAAAATTTATTCCAATCGAACTGCTTTCGCTGCATAGCCCGAGGATCTTTTACCCAACCATAATGATAAATGAAGGCATTGATCAATTTGACACGTAATTTTTCATTGGGTTTTTTGCGAAAACCCTGCGCATCACGGTAAGAAAAAATATTCTTATTGTTTTTTACAATCCGGATTTCCCGACGATACCAGCGCCATGATTCTCCCACATAGTCATACGATCCATAAAAGTGCTTGTAGTGAAATAACAGTCCATCTACTCCAGGATCATTTTTGAATTTCTCCATTGCCTCCCGAATCACTTCATAATACTTTTCATGAACGGCTTCATCGGCTTGGATATAAAAAGCCCAGTCACTATCGGGAGCAATTGCCTTAAAAGCCTTATCCGTCTCAAGGGCAAATGTTCTTCCTCCAACACGTAAACTATCGTCCCATACTGTTTCGATGATCCTTATTTTTGGGGACTTAATCTGTCTCACTAAATCTAAAGTTTCGTCAGAAGAATTGCCAACAGCAATTACAAATTCATCGCAAAGGGGCAATACCGAAGTTATCGCCTCTACAACGGGATAATCGTATTTGATAGCATTTCGAATAATGGTAAATCCGCTAACTTTCATTTGTGGTCTAGTTACTGTAGACTTACTAATCTTCTAAATAACAAATTAAAATTCGTACCTCAAATTTCAATAGTTTGTTCGAGTTATGACACCATCACACTGTATATGAAGTTCTGACCCCTTTTGGTCTCTACAGAATAAGCGAAGAGCCTGGATGTCAAATACCTTTGCAGCCTTAAAATAATATTATAGATTGCTAAGCAAATATTTCGTTGTTTTGAGTGAATAATGAGAGCCACCACTGCAATAACTAAGGTCAAAAGGCCAAGTAACAAAGAACCGGTCTTCTCCATTATCATCCCTTCCTGGAACAATCTACCCTATTTAAAACTTTGCATAGATAGCATTCGCAAGAATTCAGAATTTCATCACCAAATCATTGTACATCTTAATGAAGGCACCGATGGCTCGGTAGAGTGGATAAATCAACAAGCTGATGTTGATTATGTGCACAGTGTTAAAAATATTGGCGTATGTTATGCCCTCAACAGCTGTAGATCATTAGTTCAGGCATCTTATCTGGTGTTTATGAACGATGACATGTATGTTTGCCCTAAGTGGGACAAATACTTGAAGGAAGAGATCGATCGTATTAATGACCCTTATTTTTTCCTTTCGTCAACAGCAATAGAGCCTGTTTTTAGTAGCAATTGCGCCATTCAAAAGGATTATGGTAAAACGATTGAAACATTTAAAGAGAGCCAACTATTAAGTGAATTTGAGGCTTTACCCAAGAAGGATTGGTTTGGAGCCACCTGGCCCCCCAACGTAGTTCATGTTAATGTATGGGACATGGTTGGCGGATATAGCACCGAGTTTTCTCCTGGCCTATATTCAGATCCTGATTTTTCGATGAAACTCTGGTGCATGGGGGTGCGGTTGTTTAAGGGAGTAAGCAAAAGCAGAGTCTACCATTTTGGATCTAAATCTGTTAATCGGGTAAGAAAAAACATAGGTTATTACACGTTTATTGCCAAATGGGGCATAACCTCAAGTACTTTGGCAAAATACTTACATAGGGGAGAGCCTTTTGAAGGAAACCTTGACGAGCCCGTTATTGGATTAACTATTAAAATCAAAAATTTCTTGAAGAGAATAGTTGTCCTCTTTAAGCGATAGGATTTTATTACCCCTACCATTCATTTCTCATTTTAGCTATTGGATCGCATTACTCCTGTCACTGAGTTTTCGTGCGAAAAGCATTATTTTTGAGGCCACAAACTACTTGATTTTACAAAAAACTATGCAGCCACTAACTAGCTCTAAACTGGCCTCAGTCGTAATTTCTTACTATAAAAATATTCAAAATTTAGAGATAATTCTCCTCGCGTTAAACAATCAAACCGCAAAAGGGAGTTTTGAGGTAATTGTTTCGGAGGATGATGATGCAGAAGAAACCGTCAAATTCATCAACGCACAAAAATCAATCGTTTCATTTCCTTTACTCCATATTTCACAAAGCGACAATGGGTTCAGAAAGTGTAAGGCACTCAACACTTCATTAACAACGGCAACAACTGATTTTGTTATTTTCCTAGACGGCGATTGCGTGCCCCATGAAAAATTGGTGGAAGAATACATTAAAGCAAAACAACCTGGGAGAGTCCTTTATGGAAGAAGGGTGATGCTTAGTGAAAAGATTTCTTCGCAATTGTTGCAAAGTAAAAAGCTATCGATTTTAAATTTTTTTAACCTTCTGATAACAAAATGTAACCGCGTTGAAGAAGGATTATATCTAAAAATTGTGCCTCAATTTTTAAAGAAAAAGGAATCCGGTTGGTTATTGGGATGCAACATGGGGATATCAAAATCCGATTTAATAGCAATCAATGGATTCGATGAAGATTACATTGCACCCGGAGGAGGTGAAGACACGGATATAGAATGGAGGCTACAAGCGCGAGGATCAATACAATTCTATTCTATGAAATTCAGAGCCATCGTATATCACCTTTACCACAATGAACGATTAACTGCAGCTTTGGAAGCTATAGCACTTAAAATAGTAGGGCAAAAAAAGAAAAATGGTTTTTTCATTTGTAAAAACGGACTTAGTAAATTGTCCTAAGTGGATTATTAAGAAAAAACCTGAGGGATCCCAAAACGAATCCTTCAGGTTTAATGATAGCCAAGTCGATATCATCATTTCACTGTCACTAACCGATCTGCTTTTACCAAACTAATAAACTCGGCGCGATATCCATCCTTATCTTCACTTCTTGCGCCTTGCGCAAGACGAAGTACACCATCTTCAGAAAATCCATTAAGAAATTCTGACTGACGGAGCAACATGCCAAAGGAGGCGACTGAAGCTGCCCAGCGGAAGTTATCAGAAGTTTTCTCAATTGAAATATTGTTGTCAATCATCGGATGAACAATCAGCCTACTCACACTCCCATCTGGTTTTTTGTAACGGAATTTTACCGTCATCAACTCATTGGTCTTCGATGCCTTAGGATCAATCTTTGAAGTCTGATATTTTAATTCATCGACTTTGAAAAATTTACTTTCCACGCCTACAGGAATAATTTCGTAAAGAGCAGTCACTGTGTGACCTGAACCAAGCTCGCCTGCATCTTTTTTGTCGTTGTTAAAATCTTCGCTTTTCAACATTCGGTTTTCATAGCCGATCAAACGATAAGCCTGCACCTTGGCAGGATTGAATTCGATCTGCAGCTTTACATCTTTCGCGATCGTAAAAAGGGTCCCACCAAATTCATTGACCAATGCTTTTTGTGCCTCCAGAATTGAGTCGATGTACAAATAATTTCCATTTCCTTTGTCGGCCAACGTTTCCATTTTAGAATCTTTGTAATTACCCATGCCAAAGCCCATCACCGTGAGAAACACACCATCTTGTCTTTTCTCATCGATCAACCGCTCCATGGCACCATTGCTCGACTCACCGATATTGAAGTCCCCATCCGTGGCAAGAATCACTCTGTTGTTTCCTTCTTTATTAAAATTCTCTTTGGCAATTTGATAGGCTAAGCGGATACCTGCGCCACCTGCAGTTGAGCCACCAGCTTCCAGATGATCAAGCGCCTCAATAATTTTCTTTTTATCTCCACCTGAAGTTGAAGGCAAAACCATTCCGGCCGCTCCGGCATACACAACAATTGCAACATGATCTTGTTCTCTAAGCTGTTGCACCAATAATTTGAATGAAGATTTTAGTAATGGCAATTTATTAGCATCACTCATAGAACCCGATACGTCAATAAGAAAAACCAAATTGGAAGGTGGCAATTTTTCGGTAGGGATTTTTTTTCCTTGAAGCCCGATCAATACTAGCTTATGCTTTTCGTTCCATGGAGCCGAGGAAATCTCCGTGTTGATGGAAAATGGATCTTCACCTTCCGGTTGAGGATAGTCGTATTGAAAATAATTCACCATCTCTTCGATACGAACGGCGTCTTGTGGAGGGCGCTGGCCTCCTTGTATAAATCTGCGTATGTTGCTGTAGGAAGCAGCGTCTACGTCAATGGAAAAGGTGGAAAGTGGACTGTGAACTGCATCGTGAAAAATATTTTCAGTGATCCCATCATATTCCTCAGTGTTGAATTGCTGCTCGGCCTCGTAAACCTGAACCGGAGATGGTTGATAGGCCATGTCCATTGTCTTGTAAGCCCCTTGTCCTGACGTTTTGGGTGCCACTTCTGCTCTTCCATGAAGCTTCGCTTTTTTATTTGTTGGCTCTGAGGTAGTAATAACTTCGCTCAATTGCCTTACATCCATTTCGAGAGAAACATCAATTCGGTTCTTGGTTCCGATTTTCACTTCCTTGGTTTGAAGTCCTATAAAGGAAAAAACCAAAACACCTCCCTGATCGGGTGCTGTAATCAGGTAATTTCCCTGACCATCGGTTGCTGTTCCTGTTGTGGTGCCTTTCAAAACAACATTCACACCCGGCAGGACACTACCATCTTCTTGTGAAGTAACTTTGCCCATGATTGTTCGAGTGGGCATCACTCGAAAACTGGTTAGCAGGATAACCATTGCAACCAGTAAAGAGATTTTAGTTTTCATGCTTTTAGATTTTTTAAAGTAGGATGCTTGCCCAATGCATTTTCCATAAAAGGCTGAGAAAAAATTTTAACTTGGCTGCCGATGTCCTCTCCAAAATCTGATAACGACCTGGTTTTACTCTATAAAAGCACAAGTGATCTTTCTGCCATTGGAGAATTGTATTCTCGTTACACATCACTGGTTTATGGCGTTTGCTTGAAGCATTTAAAAGATCGTGATGAAGCCAAGGATGCCACCATGCAGCTTTTTGAAAAGCTGATAGACACTTTAAGGGGCAATGAGGTTGAGAATTTCAAAAGCTGGCTATATGTTTCTGCCCGAAACTACTGCCTGATGCAGATCAGAAGCAAAAAAGGTAAATTCAAAGAAGAAATTGATGCTTTGGATGTGGAAAACCAGTTCATTTTGCATCCTCAAGAAGAAAATGAGCTGGAGGAAAATTTAGACAGGCTGGAAGAATGTATTAAACGATTAATGGACGAACAGGAGAAGTGCATCCGTCTATTTTATCTGAATGAAAAATGTTATAAAGAAATTACAGTCATCACTGGATTTGATTTAAACCAGGTGAAAAGCTTCATTCAAAATGGAAAGCGAAATTTAAAAATTTGTATGGAAGAGAATGGATAATCTGTCAAACGATATTATCAAATACAGGAAAGGCGAGCTGAGCCCGGAGCAAATGCACGTCCTGGAAAAGAGAGCTCTTGCTGATCCATTTTTAGCTGAAGCATTAGAGGGTGTCGAAAATATTTCTTCGGATGAATTGGTTGCTGACATTTCAGCTATAGAAAAAAAGATCTTCCGCAAAAAGAAAACGATACTGTTTACTTCACTTCGTATTGCAGCCGGAATACTACTTGTTGCCTCCTCCGTTTTCATCGTCTATCAATTTATTCCAAAGGCCGAAACCATTGCGTTGAAGACGGAAAAACCAAAACCCGAGAACAAAAAAGAAGAAGATAAAAAGCCTAGTACAGGAAGCGAAAAAGTTGAAAGCCAAAAGTTGAAAGTTGAAAATAAAAAAATAAAAAAATCCGAACCAGTTGCTTCTAGGAGTCAGTATCCAGCAACTAAAGTTCAACAACCAGCCCCAATAGTTACTGGAGTCCCCAAGCAAAATACTGAAGGTGAAATTCAACCGTCCACTCAGCAAGCACCTGTTCAGGATTTAGCCTCTATAAAAGAACAATCTTCAGAAATTGAAGCTAAAGATGATAAGGTATCAAAAGAGATCGTCACCGCAGAGCCAAAAGCCGCTGATGCAAATGCGATTTCGCGCGCTAAGAAAAAGGATTTTGCTCCAAGTGAAGCCCAACGGTCGGCAGTTCCTTTAACAAAAGTTCGAGCTATCCAATCCATTTCAGGCCAGGTAGTCGCAGCCGAAGACAGTTCACCTCTACCCGGAGTAAGTGTAAACGTTAAGGGAACATCGATCGGTACAGTAACTGACTTAAAGGGCAACTATTCCATTTCCACTGAGGACGAACATACTCAATTAGTATTTTCATTCATTGGTTTTCAGCAACAAGAAGTAGACGCTTCGGGTAAAGACAAAATCGATGTACAAATGAAAGGCGATGCTACACAACTCAGCGAGGTAGTTGTTACCGGGTTTGGCTTGGCGAAAGGCGAAGACCGCGAGCCGGTAATTACCTTAGCCGAACCAATTGGTGGAAAAAAAGCATACGATAAATATTTGGAATCTAACTTGAAATATCCTGAGGAAGCTTTGAAAAACAAGATAAAGGGGAAAGCGGGAATTGAATTTGAAGTAAGCTTAGACGGAAGCCTCAAAGACTTTCGGGTGATTAAGAAATTGGGTTATGGTTGCGAGGAGGAAATCATTCGTTTAGTGAAAGAGGGCCCAAAGTGGAAGCCATCCACAGAAGATAATAAGCCATTCGAAAGTACCGTCAGGGTTCGGCTGCGATTTGATCCCGCAAAATCGGGCAGGTAACGCCCGTCCAATAAAAAGTTCCTTTCACGTTTCAATATTATTTATACTTTTGGGCAACATTGGACTAACACTATCTACATGAGTTTATTTATTAAGAAGCCTCTCAGTCAATTGCTCGCTCAGGCGACTGATTCAGGGAAAGAACTAAAAAGAACACTTGGCGCTGGCAACCTTGTCGCGCTGGGCGTGGGTGCAATTATTGGTGCGGGTCTCTTTGTTCGTACAGCGGCGGCGGCGGGACAAGCAGCAGGCCCAGCCGTTGTTCTTTCTTTTGTTATCGCTGCCATTGGCTGCGCACTGGCTGGGTTATGCTATGCTGAATTTGCGTCGATGATTCCAGTGGCAGGCAGCGCGTATACATATGCATATGCTACCATGGGTGAACTAGTTGCGTGGGCTATTGGATGGTCGTTGGTGTTAGAGTATGCTCTTGGCGCTGCTACGGTTGCAATTTCATGGAGTCAATATCTAAATAACTTGCTGGGGGGGTCCATTCCATACGAATGGTGTCATTCGCCTCTTGAAATGTCGACAACTGGCGTACATGGAATTATTAACGCGCCTGCATTGGTGGTTCTAACCATTATCACTTTGATATTGATCAAGGGCACTCAGGAGTCCGCGATAGTCAATGCCATTATTGTTTTCATTAAAGTATCCATTGTATTGATCTTTATTGGCATTGGCTGGAAGTTCATTAATCCATCCAACTATGTTCCTTTCATGATTCCCGCGGATGCACCCGATATAATATCTCCTAACGGCGATGTAAATAGTTATACACCTTTTTTTAATCATGGCTGGGGTGGAGTCTTCCACGGAGCAGCTTATGTATTTTTTGCTTTCATTGGATTCGATGCTGTATCGACTGCTGCTCAAGAAACCAAAAATCCAAAGCGCGATATGCCTATTGGTATCCTCGGTTCACTTGTTGTTTGCACGATACTCTACGTTTTATTCTCACATGTACTCACTGGTGTTGCCCCTTATACTGATTTTGTTGGTGATGGACGGGAGGCCTCAGTTGCCTATACTATAATGAAATACATGCCGGGGTATAGTTGGCTCGCAACCATGGTAAGTGCAGCTATCCTTGCTGGGTTTTCTACTGTAATTTTAGCAATGTTGTTTGGACAGTCCCGTGTTTTCTTTTCTATGTCAAAAGATGGATTGCTCCCCAAAGTATTTTCCGAACTTCATCCTAAATTTCGCACCCCCTACAAATCAAATTTGATCTTGTTGGTATTTACGGGAGTAATTGCCGGATTTGTTCCTGAAAACCTTACCGGAACGTTAACAAGTATTGGAACACTTTTCGCATTTGTGTTGGTTTGTGCTGGCATTTGGATTATGAGGAGAGCCAATCCTGAAGTGGAAAGATCATTCCGAACCCCTTGGGTTCCTCTCGTTCCAATTCTTGGGATGGTCGTATGCACTGCCTTAATTGTGTCACTGGATACAATGACTCAAGTAGTAGCATTCGTTTGGTTGCTCATCGGTCTCGTGATTTATTTCAGTTACAGCAAAAAGAACAGCGCTTTGCGAAACCAATGAGGTTAATTAATTATCTCGTCAGAGATTTTTAAGGTCGTTCCCGTTATTTCAATCCGGTATTGAAGAAGTGGACGTTGAGCGGGCCCACCCGTTGGCTGTCCATCAGAAAAATTGAAAGTCGATTTGCAGCAACGATCCACCATAAATAATGATGATCCATCAACTTGAACTACTGCGCAATTTTCTTCAGAATGATGTGGGCAAGCACGTTCATACGCAACAAAGGCGTTCTCACCGGCTCGGTAAAGAATGATACCACGCAAACCCGCACCTTCAATGTAAACGTAGCCACCATCTATCTTCAGTCGCTGATACTGCGGATAACTCAGATTAACAGTTACCGTTGGGAATGCAGCCTGTGAGTTGGCCTGATAAGATACTGCCATGAGCATTAAAGCTGCGATCCAATAAAATCTATTTTTTTTCATGCGTAAATAATTTTTTGTTAAGGTCACTTGGAATCACCTAACTGAGTTTCATTTCTTGGTTGAGGCCTTTTCATGGCGATTTCATAATCGTAATATCCTTTTCCCGTTTTTCTACCCAACTGACCTGACGTTACTTTTCCTTCTTGAATTGAATTTGGTTTGAAACGCTGGACTTTATTAAATGCCTCATACATTAGTCTGCTCACCTCAAGGTTCACATCGTTACCGATCAAATCCATCAACTCAAAGGGGCCTAATTTAAATCCAGCCGAACGCAAAAGGGCATCAATCGTGCCAATATCAGCTGCGTTTTCTTCCAACAAATGAAGCGACTCTAAATAGTAATGTCGCGCTACCCTGTTAACGATAAAACCTGGAGAATCTTTTACAACAACAGGTATCTTTTCAATGCCATTAACAAAATCAACCATTGGCCTGATCAAGTCGCCATCAGTTTTTTCGCCAGAAATCACTTCAACCAATTTCATCAGATGAGCTGGGTTAAAGAAATGTAAACCCAAAAACCGTTCAGGATGACTTAAAATCGAACCGATTTTTGAAACTGAAAGAGACGATGTGTTAGTCGCAAAGATTGTGTCTTGATCATTTATTTCTTCTAACGCAGAAAATATCTTTTGCTTTACCTCGAGTTTTTCAACCACGGCCTCTATGACCAAGTCTACTCTCAGCATCTCAAAAGAGGATGACTTAATACGCCGTAGGGCCTCTCCCTTTTTCTCTTCGGTCGACTTTCCTTTTGCTATTGCCTGATCAAAATTATTTTGGATGTTTTGAATTCCTCTTTCCATCGAGTTTGCAACAGCATCATGGAGAAAAACTTCATATCCAGAATTTGCACAAACTTGCGCAATACCTTGCCCCATAGAGCCTGCACCGATCACGCCAATTTTTTTGATCGGTCGCATTTATCAAATAACGGTTTTGAATTGTTTAAGAAAGCGAATATCGTTTTCGGAATAGAGTCTTAAGTCGTTTACTTGAAACAGCAATTGGGTAACACGTTCGATGCCCATTCCAAAAGCAAAGCCAGTGTATTCTTCAGGATCAATTCCGCAATTTCTCAGCACATTGGGGTGCACCATGCCCGAGCCGGCAATCTCTACCCAGCCGCTATGCTTACAAATATTGCAGCCTTTGCCTTTGCAGATCAGGCATGAGATATCAATCTCTGCACTCGGTTCCGTAAAAGGGAAGAATGAAGGACGGTATCTTATCTTGATATCCTTGCCATACATTTCTTGCGCAAAATGATAAAGCGTTTGCTTTAAATCCGCGAAGCCAACATTTTTATCAACATACAAGCCTTCTACTTGATGAAAAAAACAATGCGCCCGAGCGGAAATTGCTTCATTACGGTACACGCGACCAGGCATGATGGAGCGAATGGGAGGTTTTTGTTCTTTCATCAACCGAATCTGCACATTCGAAGTGTGCGTACGCAAAAGGATATCCGGATTTTTCTCAATGAAAAAGGTATCCTGCATTTCGCGAGCCGGATGGTTAGGCGGAAAATTGAGTGCTGTGAAATTATGCCAGTCGTCCTCAATCTCCGGGCCATCAGCCAAATTAAAACCAAGCTTCTCAAAGACCTCGATGATTCTATAACGAGTAAGACTTAGTGGATGCTGGTTTCCTAATTTGTTAGGGACCACTGGCAATGAAAGGTCAATGTCTTGCAGTGTTTCCTGGGAGGAATTCTCCAGCTCTTCTTGCGAAGTTTTGAATTTACTCTCCGCGAACTGTTTTAAGTCATTCAGTAGTTTGCCTACCTTTTTTTTTTCTTCAACAGGTGCCTGCTTCAAATCATCAAACAAGGCTGGAATTAGTCCTTTCTTACTGATAAACTTTAATCGGAAATTTTCTAATGCCTCTTTCGAAGTAACTGAAAAGGACTTTAATTCTTCATCGATCGACTTTATTCTTTGTTCCATCAGGATTTGGCTTTCGTTGCTGTGCCCACTTTAATGCAAAGTGTATTGTTAGGCAAAGAGCAAACACAACCCCCAAAATTAACAGATCATTTTGTTTTCGTAAGAGCCAGGCTAAAACAATCATAACAATATTTATGGCCGCGATTATTATTACAGACTGGGCGTGCGTAAACCCAAGATTCAAAAACTGATGATGAATATGGCTACGGTCTGCCTTAAAGGGTGATTGACCCCGGCTCAAGCGCAATATAATTACGCGGAGGGTATCAAAAATAGGAATAATCACTACACAAATTGCTGTGGCAACGGAAGCTTGAAATTTAAAATCATTTTCCACAGGCAATCGATAATTTTCATTGATAAAGACAATGGTTATATAGGATATCAAGAACCCAATCATCAATGCGCCCGTATCCCCCATAAAAATTTTAGAGGGCTGCCAGTTATAGAACAAAAATGCAACGAGTGCTCCTACAAAACACAATGACACTAAACTAATGGCATAATTCCCAATCAGGTAAAACCAAATTCCCAAGGCGGCAAGTGTAATCGCCCCTATCGTACCCGCCAGGCCATCAAGTCCATCAATCAAGTTATAGGCATTGGTGAGAATGATCAGTGTGAAAATACTTAGTGTCCAGATTACTACAACTGGTATTTCTGTCAAATCAATCAGTCCATAGGTAGAGTTGAGCGTGGTTTGGTTAAACACAACCAACACGATGACCGGCAAAAATTGGCTGTACAATTTCTGTTTAGGCGTGAGCGCGAGTATGTCATCACGTAGGCCAATAAAAAACATGAGAAGCAGGGAGATAAAAAAATATTTCAAGCTGACCCAATAACGAAAGGACAGACCCAGCATCAGTGAAATAATGGGGCCCAATAATATAGCTACACCGCCAAGGGAAGGCTTGTAATTCGAATGAATTTTGTGACGACCGGGTGAATCAAAAAAATTCAATTGCCTGAGCAATTTGATCAACATCGGAAAAGTGAGGAATGAGATCAAAAAGGAAATAGCCGTAAAAAGGGGAATTCGTATGATAGCGCGCTTGGGTTGATTAACAATAGTCCATCTTTAAAGTTAATCCTTTGTTCATGATTTTGGTAACACAATAAAAAGAAAGGCTGCCCGATGGGCAGCCTCTGCGATGAGGAAGTAGTAAATCAGTTCTTTTTTAACTGATCAAACTTGTTCTCAGTAGGTTTTTTAGGGAATGAATTATCAGAAAAATTCGTATCTGCGGTATCATTGTTAGGGTCGATCACCACGTTAGTTACCTCTTTTTCTTTCATGAACACTTTCTTCACCTCATTTTCATTTACGCGCCAGATTTCAGCAGGTATTTTTTCAATCTCCTTACTTCCATCGGCATAAGTCCACTCGATGATAACCGGAGTTACCAAACCACCCTTGTTTTTTAAGGTTAGTTCATACAAGTTCTTTCCCGCAATTTTTTGACGAACATCAGCATCGTTAATTTTGTTTTTGAATTCGCCATAAAAATTATCAGGTGTATTGATCATAGTAATCTCCTGTGCACCTTGACTGAAGTCTGTTGCTTTCGCCTTGGATTTGTTGGCTACAAGATCACCCGAGGTAGTCTTTACGTTTTTATTTTCTAAATCCTTCTGCTCAGATTTTACTTTGAACCATTTCACCTCATCCAATTCTACGTCTACGTTGTCAACGGTGTAAAACCATCCTCGCCAAAACCAATCTAAATCAACAGCGGAGGCATCTTCCATGGTTCGGAAAAAATCAGCTGGCTTTGGTTGCTTAAAAGCCCAGCGATTGGCATATTCCTTAAATGATTTATCAAATAATTCGGGAGCCATCACCGTCTCACGTAAAAGCGTTAGTGCGGCAGCTGGCTTGCCATAAGCATTGGGGCCGAAATCATTTTGAGGAATATTATCGGAGTCCCACATGATCGGACGCATTTTATCTTTCTCGCCACGCATATAACCGGATAAACCTTTAGGCGATCCCCAACTAATATTTACTTTCGGATAACGCTCGCGTTTTGTTTCTCTTTCCAAGAAGGAATTTAATCCTTCGTCCATCCAACTCCATTGGCGTTCATCTGAGTTTACGATCATCGGGAAGAAGTTATGGCCCACTTCATGAATGATCACGCCAACCATTCCTTCGTAGGTGCGCTGAGAAAAAGTACCATCGCTTTTTGGGCGGCCACCATTGAAACAAATCATGGGATATTCCATTCCCTGATTTGCCGTGTGTACGGAGAATGCTGTAGGATAAGGGTAATCAAAGGTGCGGGAAGAATAAATTTCAAGTGTATTCTTTATCGCCATCGTTGATTCTGTTCCCCAAAGTGGGTTGCCTTCTTTCGGATATAAGGATTGCGCAAGTGGAGTCTTGTCATTCAACTTAACTCCCATGGCGTCCCAAATAAATTTACGTGAAGTAGCAAATGCAAAATCACGAACGTTCTCGGCGTAAAACTCCCAAGTGCTTTTTTTCTTTGAATGCTCTCCTTTCTCTTTTGCTATTACTTCGTCTTGCGTAACAATCACAATTGGTTTATCAAAAGTCTTCTTAGCAGCTTCAAAACGCTCAATCTGAGTTGGAGTCAAAACAGCTTTTGGATTTTGAAGCACTCCACTTGCGCCCACAATGTGATCAGAAGGAACAGTTATTCGTACGCGATAATTACCAAAAGTCAATGCAAACTCTCCCTGACCTAAAAATTGTTTGTTCTGCCAACCTTCATAATCATCAAACACACACATGCGGGGAAACCATTGAGCAACGGTATATAAATAATTGCCGTCTTCAGGAAAATATTCATAACCTCCGCGCTCGCTGAATTTTAACCTGTCTTTTTCAGTATAACTCCATTCAATTTTGAAGCTGTATTTTTCTCCGTTCTTCAACGGTGTTGGCAAATCGATGCGCATCATTGTGTAGTTAACGAGGAACGAAAGATCTTTCCCTGTTGCAGCATCTTTTATCGACTTAATTTTAAATCCGCCTTGATAATCATACGTATCGCTTGCTAACGGGAACCATCGTGCTGGAATGGAGTCACGCAAGCGATTCGTTTCAGTTTTATCTGTCATGTTGCCATTGGAAAGATTATTCTGATCCAATTGCAACCAAACATATTTCATCGTTTCGGGAGCGTTGTTGAAATAAGTCACTGTCTCTTTTCCAGTGATGAGCTGTGTTTCATCATTTAGTTCAACATCAATATCGTAATCAGCTCGCTGCTGCCAGTAATTAGCTCCCGGAGCTCCTGATGCTGTGCGATACGAGTTGGGCGTGGGAAGAGTTTGATCAAGCTGTTCAAACTTGCCTGACCATTTATTATCTTGTGCCATCATCTGGACGGTAAGTATCACAAGGAGAAGAAGTAAATAATTTTTCATGGGTAGGATTAAATTAAGGAGGTAAAAGTATAAAATCCAAAATAAAAATGCCGCATCTTATTTGATGCGGCATTGTATAAACGTTTCTTAATTCGTTTTCTTTTTCAATTCATCAAATTTAGAAGGCTGAGCAACCCGAGGAAACACGTTGTCATCAACACTAATATCAGAAGTTTCTTTTTGAGGATCGACTGTTACGCTCGCCACTTCTTTTTCTTTCGCAAATACTTTCGTCACTTTGGTTTCATTTACGCGCCAGATCTCAGCTGGAATACGGTCGGTTTCTTTTGAACCATCTTTATAAGTCCATTCGATAATTACAGGCATTACCAATCCACCTTTATTGGAAAGAGTGACCTCATACAAATTTTTGTTTTCCAGTTTCGAGATGACGGCTTTGTCATCAATTTTATTTTGGAATTCTCCATTGAACCGGGCATCCGTCGGGATAACACTGATATAGCTTGGTCCGTTGTTGAAATCTTCAGGTACTTTCTTGTCATCTTTCGCTGAAGCGAGATCACCTTTTGCAACTGTCTTTTCTTTGCCTTCCAAATTAGTTTGTGCCGTTCTCAATTTATACCACTTCACCTGGTCAAGTGACATATCCACATTGTCGGTTGAATAAAACCATCCGCGCCAGAACCAATCCAAATCAACGGCTGATGCATCTTCCATCGTACGGAAGAAATCAGCTGGCTTAGGATGTTTGAAAGCCCAGCGTTGCGCATATTCTTTAAATGATTTATCGAATAGCTCATGGCCCATTACTGTTTCTCTTAAAATATTCAGCGCAGTGGCTGCCTTCTGATATTGCTCCGAACCAAATTGGATTACTTGTTCGGAGTTGGTCATCAATGGTCGCATCGTATTTTTGTCGCCTTTCATGTAGGGAACCAACGAAGAGGCTTTAGCCCTCTTCCAATCCAATCGCGGATACCGTTCCGTTTCAGTCAAAAATTCTATAAAAGAATTTATTCCTTCATCCATCCAAGTTGTTTGGCGTTCATCGTTATTGATGATCATCGGGAAAAAGTTATGGCCTACTTCGTGGATCACAACACCCAACATTCTCGTTAGAAGTTGATCGTCATAGGTACCGTCTTTTTTCGGGCGACCGAAGTTGAAGCAAATCATCGGATACTCCATGCCAATACTTGCTGAGTGAACGGAGGTTGCTTGTGGATACGGATAATCAACCGTATACTTTGAATATACTTCGATCGTATTTTTCACTGCCAAGGTCGATTCCTTCTCCCACAACGGGTTTCCTTCTTTCGGATAGAATGACATCGCCAGTGGAGAACTATTGGCAATCTTTACCGCCATGGCATCCCAAATAAATTTACGAGATGAAGCAAAAGCAAAATCGCGAACATTCGTTGCTTCGAATTGCCATGTCTTCTTGTCTTTTGCTTTAGTTTTTTCTTTCTCGATAGCTTCTGCTTGTGTTACGATGATAACAGGCTTATCGTAAGTAGTTTTTGCTTTTTCGAAACGAGTGATTTGTTGTGGCGTTAAAACTTGTGGAGCATTTTTTAAACTACCAGTTGCGGCAATGATGTGATCGGAAGGAACTGTTATACTTACTTTATAATTCCCGAAAGGGAGCGTAAACTCTCCACGGCCAAGGAACTGTTTGTTTTGCCAACCAACAACATCATCATATACGCACATGCGTGGAAACCATTGCGCGATGGTATACTCATAGTTATTGTCCTCAGGAAAATATTCATAACCACTACGCCCTCCTGCTACATTGCGATCAAGAACATTGTACGACCATTCTACTTTAAGCGAGTATTTTCCTCCTGGCTTCAATGGCTGAGGCAAATCAACACGCATCATAGTTTTGTTAATGGTGTAAGGAAGGTCTTTGCCTGCAACCTCTTTTATGGATTTGATTTTGTAACCACCCTCGTAATCATACAAGCCCAATTGACCCGCAACCTGTTTTGCTGCTGTCGAATCTTTTACTGAATTGGTTGAGGTCTTTGGAGTGTTACTATCTTTTGCAAAAAGATTCTGATCCAACTGCACCCAAAGATATTTCAATACATCGGGTGAGTTGTTGGTGTAGGTAATTGTTTCGCTACCGCTGATGCTTTGGTTCTCATCATTTAATTCGGCTATTATATCATAGTCTGCCTGCTGCTGCCAATATTTGGGGCCAGGAGAACCGGAACCGGTGCGATATTCGTTGGGTGTTGGAAGCATCTGATCGAGTTGCTCAAATTTTCCCTTCCATTGGGGGATATTTTCTTTCGGTTTGTCTTGCCCAATAGCGGCAAATGACCCTATCAGAAAGAGAACTAGTACAAATTGTTTCATAGGATTATATTAAAATTAAAAATTCAAAGATTACGGATTTAAAAATTTCACAATCAATTCTGAATCAGAAAAGCCTGTCCTTCATCAAAATAAGAGCGATGCCTGCAATAGCCGATGAAAGTACCATCTTCCAATCTCTGCGCGAAGCCTTCAACCAATCGACCAAAATATAACTGATTGCAAGAAAAAAAGTTACAACTATTATTTGTCCGAACTCGAGACCGAGATTAAAGGCTAATAAAGGGGTCAGTATCTCATGGCTCTTTCCCAAGATCGCTCGCAAGTAATTAGAAAAACCCATGCCGTGAATGAGACCAAAGAAGAGGGCAAAAAAGTAATTGATCTGTATATTTTTTTTGTCAGCGGCCGTTTCATTTTTGAAAAGATTGGAAACCGCAGTGATGAAAATGGTAAGTGGGATTAAAAACTCAATTAACTCAGTTTTCACCGAAATGATATTCAACGTGGCTAACGCCAACGTAATCGAATGACCAATTGTAAATGCAGTGACTAGAATTAATATCTTTTTCCAATCACGAACTAAGTAAACAGCACTCAAGGCAAGCACAAACAAAATATGATCGTAACCGTTGACATAATCAAGAATATGATCTTTGCCAAGCCCGAAGTAGAGAGGAAATTCGTTCATTTTATATTTTTATATCTGATTTTCACGCCTGAAAATTCTGGCTTTCGCATGTCATCAAGATACTCGCCTTGAGGAAATCTTTGTTCGTATACCGTTTTCACTTTATTCATTGTTTCATTTCGATCCGTGATGTCGCAAATTTTCCAAAGAATAAAATAATGCTCCTCATTGTCAGAATTAAAATTGCCTTTTAAATTAATAAAGCGAAAGGTAAGCTCGCCCAAATCTTTTAGGTCCACGTTATTTAGAAAATTGATAACTGCTCTTAAATCATATTTGTAAATACTTGAAGAATTGGCAACGAACAGATAAGGTTTCGGTTTAATACGCTGAATATTCAAGCTAAGCAAAATGCGGCCTATCATTGTAGTAACATAGTCATTTTGCGGATACCTCGATTTTAGTTGAAGCGCCTGGAATAAACATTTATCAAAGCGGTTGTTTTCAAATGCACCTTCGATTGACTCAAATTCTGCAAGAAGCATAGCATTGTCAATATTTTTTTGACTAAGGAAATTCAAAACTCCTTTTTCTTTATTAATCCACTTTGACAAATTTCTGATCCTTATATCAATGTCGGGGTGAGTACGGATAGAATCAAGAAATAATTCCTTCAATGTATCTCTCGCAAATCGTTTCGCAGGATCTTTCACCCATGTTGTTTTAAAAGGATAAGTGGCAAAACTGAGCGGATTAAATAGTCTGTCACCAGAATTATGTTTAGCCACATTTGTAGAGTCAAGTATTCTTAGGAAGTCTATACATTGTTCTTGTCGGTAACCACTATTCTTAAAATAAAGAAAACCAAGTGAGTCTGCAGCCAACTCTTCTTCCCTTATGTAGCTGGAGGTAGAGTAAGCCCAAGCCTGGGTCGTGAGAATGTCTTTTTGATTAATCTGACCTGCTTTTAGCCGGGCAAAAGCCTTCATCACTTTACGAGTCTCAGGGCTTTCGAGGTGTTTCGTGATTATATTCAGTGTGTGTTGCAGTTCATAATGGGCAAGCTCATGAGCAAGCGTAAAGGCTATTTGACTTTCATTTCTTAATCTACCAATCAAACCAGTATTTACAATCACAGTTCCTTCACCATAACTCAGTGCGTTAACATCCGAAGATTTGCTTATGAGAATTTCTCCAGGTTTAGAAGAAATAGAATTATTTGCTAAAAGTCTTCGCCATATACTATCGACCAGATTTTGTAATGTGCTGTCTTCAATGAATTTTTTATTATTAAAGTCTCGTTTCAAAAGGTCAAGACGTTTTTCAAATAGATCCGCTATTTGATTTTTCTTTGAGGAATTGATTTTATTAATTTCTAATTTAGTGCGCAGTGCAATTCCATTCCATTTTTCCTCAGAAAGATTTGAGTACAATTTTAGTGGGTGAAATCCGAAACCACTTTGACAAAAAACGTCTCTTGAAAGACAAACAACTAATAAGACTGAAACTAAGAGGTACTTCAAATGATAGAAATTCATCAAATAAAAAATTGCGCTACAAGTATAGCGCAATTTTCAAGGGAAGGCTAACCAAAATTGATTAGTCGAGTAATTTATTCTCCTTTCAAATTCTCCACCGGACTCACAAATACCGCTCGCCATGTTTGCGATCCAATCGTCAGGCAGCTAAAAATCAAAAGCAAAATAATCCCCAATGCAATTGTCAAAATATCCACCGACACGTGGTAGGCCAATTGCTCCAACCATAAATTGTTGAGAAAGTACGCCGTCGGCACGGCGACCAAGATAGCGATGATAAGGACTGAGAAAAAACCCTTCGATAATAGGTACACCAAAGAGCCATTGCTGCCGCCCAATACTTTGCGGATAGAGATTTCCTTAATACGGGTTTCCGTGGTATAAGTGGCCATGCCCAAAAGGCCGAGACAAGAAATAAGTACAGCAAAAAATGCGATCACGCTAAGGATGCTTACGAGATCACCAAAAAGAACATCGTAGAGCTTGTGTACTTCACCACTAAAATCCTTGTAGTCCACTTTGAGTGAGGGGTTTATTGCTGTCCATGCTTTTTCAATGGTCTTGCCGGCTTCCTCAAACGAGCCCTTGTATTCCACTTGCATCAATCGATACTCTTCGGGGTTGGCAATCAAACCCATAGGCTCCATCTTCTCCATCAGCATCTGGTGGTTGTAGTTTTTCACGATACCGATGATCTGCTTTCGTGAAGAATCTTTTTGAATGATGAGTTCCTGCCCAAGGGCATCGACTGCAGATTTGAAATGAAAAGTTTGAAGCGCTTTTTCGTTGAGCACAATGAAATTTTTATTGGATTCACCATTCGCAAGCGAAAAATATTTGCCGGCTATGAGCGTCAATCCCATGTTTTTCAAATAGTCCTCATCGGTGGAATAATAATATAAATCAGTCCAGTCTTTATCACTCAAGGATCTTTTATAACCTTCACCATAACTGGTTCCGGCTGCGGGCACATGCGAAACAACAGAAACGTTTTCGATGTTGGCGTATTTCAATAATTCAGTTTTCAAGGCGGTGGCTGAAGTGTTGCTCAAGCCTACAACAATTTTCTTTTCCATGCTGAACCCGTGATCAGCCCGTAAGAAAAGTTGTAGTTGATTAAACACTACAATAACAGAAAGAATGAAAATGAGTGAAAAAGCAAACTGCGTCACTAATAGTGTTTTGCGCAAGCCAATGTTAGAGAAGAGTTTCATGGTGCCAAGGCTTTTAAGCACTTTAACAGGCTGAAATCCACTCAGAACAACAGCCGGGAAAAAACCAGCCAGCACACCGACTACCAAAGCGAATACAACAAAAACTCCGAAGACAAAATAATTGGCTTCAAGATCCCAATACATCAAACGTGCAAAACTCAATTTCAGCATTAAGGGCTTCAGAAGAATTAAAATAAATAGCGCACCTCCGAGAGCAACCAACGACACTATCACCGATTCGGAAAGGAATTGTAAAAAAATTTGTACGCGTGTAGCACCTGTTACTTTACGCACACCAATCTCGCGGGCACGGGTAAGCGAGCGGGCTATTGACAAATTCGTGAAGTTGAAACACGAAGTGAGCATGACCACTCCCGCCAGTCCGGCAAAAAAATAAATAAATATCCATGGTAATGACGGCCCGATCGGGTTGTTGATGAACGGTCCAGGAGTGATGTCCATCAACCCTTGCAAATGGTATTTTATTTTTTGTTGTGTATCAGGCTTGGGTAGTACGGCAAAATATTTCTTTTGAATTTTTTCCAAGGCATCTTCCAAGGACGATGGCGTTTTCCCTTTTTCCAACTGCACATAAATCCATCCTTGCGTGTAGTTATACCAGTTGTCAAGATTTTTGTTGCGTGTGCCATTAGCTTCCAAGCTCTTCACCGTGGCAATGCTCGCGAGTGCATCAAACACGATGTGCGACTTATGCTTAGTTTCTTTGATCACACCGGTAACTTTGTAAGGGCCTTCTTTGCCTACCTTAAATGTTTCGCCCACTGGGTTTTCTTGTTTGAACAATTTCTTCGCCGCTTTTTTGGTAAGTACAACCGAATAGGGCTCTGTCAAGGCCGTGCGTACATCACCATATTCTAGTTCATATTCAAACATCTCCAACATTTCAGGATCCACATAGTAACCGGCAACGGGTATGTTCACGTTCTGTTCAATCTCCAGCCACATGTTGCCAAAGCCGCGCACAATGCGCACCGCCTTCTCAATACCTGTGTAGTTTTCGAAGAGCTCTTGTTTCAAAGGCAACGCAGAAGTACCAGTTTCTGTGTGCCGTTCGCCTTGTTGCCCAATGGGAATGCTGTTCACACGGTAGATTCGATCACGTTTCGTGTTGTAACGATCATACATCATCTGATCCGCTACCAACATAATGATGACCATTGAAAGCGCCATCGCTACAGCAAGACCAAACACATTGATAGCCGAAAAGAAGCGGTGACGAAGCAAACTCCGGATTGCTGTTTTAATATAATTGTTGAACATACTTTTGCTTTATTGTTTTACGATTGACTAATTATGCAACCTGCCCAGGAGACTTCTGGTTTTTGAAAATGTTACTTCGGGTCGTTTTTCATAACGAAGTAGTAGATCAAAAAGCCCAACGACACTGAAACTGCAAATAATCCATAAGGCAGCGGAGATTCTGGGCGAGCAGGAATGAATTCCATAATGATCAGCGACACCCCTGCAAAGAAAATAATCAGCCCCCATTTCAAGGAAGGATATTTATTGTCGACTGAATGCTGTTTGAAAATGGCCTGTGTGTCGTCATTTACAAATCCCTTTTCGATCATTTTCTTTTTCAGAATATAATCGGTCATCACTTTGGCAAAGAAATAAACCGAGCCGCCCAGCCCGCTGAAAATTGCGATAGGCATTAATACTGACATTAAGTTATGGTCCATGGTTGTAAATTTTAATTTCGTTTTTATTTGATTTGGAACGTGAGACAGGTACTGAATGAATAATGTTGCAGGTAGCATAGAATATTTTTATACACGACGCTGGATTCTAACAATCGCACAACCAGAATCTAGTATCCAGTATCTTTTTATCTAACTTCCTGCAACATCCCGCATAATCCTTGTGTCTAACCCCGAAATGATAGATGATCGAGCGCTGGTCTCACGCATAGTTAGCGGTGATAAACAGGCTTTCAGGTTGTTGATTAAACAGCATGAAAGGCTTGTTGCGCACATGGTCAGTCGGCTGGTAGATCGGAATGAAGATCGCGAAGAACTTTGTCAAGATGTGTTTTTAAAAGTTTACGAAAAAATTGCCGAATTCAATTTTCAATCCAAACTCAGTACCTGGATTGCTACCATCGCATACCGGATGGGAATTAATCATCTCCGAAAAAAGAAAATTGAACTGAGTGATATTCCGGAAGAGGAAAGTTTTACCGCGCATTTTATCTCTGACAACGACCCGCAGGAAAGCATGGAGGACAATGAAATTGAAGCGATGACCTTAAAACTAATCGATCATCTTCCCCCTCACTACAAAACGATACTCACCTTGTATCATGTCGACCAGATGAACTATGGAGAAATTGGTGAGGTTACGGGGATGCCGGAAGGCACCGTAAAAAATTATCTTTTCCGCGCCCGGAATTTATTGAAAGAAAAAGTAAAGAAGTATCTTGGTAAAGAACAACTGCTATGAAATGCACCATCCGCAAAGCAAACCCAAAGGAATGATAATCAGTATGGCATTCCATGTGCCAAATAAAAACAAATATTAACACATGAAACACGAGGACGAAAATTTGCAAAAACAGTTTGAAAGCGGAGATTTTTCTAACGACGGAATTGACGCGCAAGCGTATCGAAAAGTCTTCGATGCGTTAAAGCAAGAGCCGGAATACACCTTGCCTGTTTATTTTGCTGATCGCTTGGTGACTCTTATCGAATCAAAAGAAAAAGCTAAGGAAATTTCGCACGATAATTTTTGGTTAGGGCTTGGACTCTTTTCATTTGTGATCGCTTTAATTGTTGCCCTTGTATTAATTGATTTTAAACTTTCATTTGGCGCCTTTCGGTTTTTTGCAGGGTATCCAGGGCTTGTTATTTTTGGAATCGCTTTCATCCTAGTATTGAATTGGATTGATAAAAAAATAATTCGTAAGGTGGAGGCATTTTAGTTTTCTGATTAAAATTCACATCTTAATCCCGTTTAAAAAATTTCCGTAACTTTTTTTAGGCTAATCAGTAGATTGCCTTAATCAAATTTTAAAATCAATTTATGAAGAGAATGTTTAACCTACTCTGGGTGATATTGCTGTTTGCAAGCAGCTCATTTGCTCAAGAACCCAAAAAAGAAACAAAGACCGACACGGTCAAAAAAGAAAAATCAAAAAAGAAAAAAGACCTTCCGCTTGAGGTCGATCGCAAAATCGGAATAAAAGCCAACGAAGGCACTTGGATGTCGCTGGACGTTAGTCCTGATGGCAAAACGGTTGCCTTTGATTTCCTGGGCGATATCTACACGATGCCAATCACAGGCGGCAAGCCAAAACAATTTACAAAGGGATTGGCGTTTGATTCCCATCCACGGTTTAGTCCCGATGGAACCAAACTGCTTTTCATTTCAGACAGAAGCGGTGGAGATAATGTGTGGTGGTTTACGTTAGACAAAAAAGATTCTCTTCAAGTAACCAAAGGTAACAACGACAATCACCAGTCTGCCGAATGGACTCCCGATGGAGATTATATCGTTACCTCTAAGGGTCGCCTCATCATGAAGTTGTGGCTCTATCACAAAGATGGTGGCGGCGGTGCACAATTGATCAGCAAGCCAGATAATCTTAAAACCGTCGAACCAGCTCTGGGACCTGATTCACGATATATTTGGTATTCGCAACGAAATGGTGGTTGGAACTACAACGCACAAATGCCCCAATACCAACTTGGTGTTTATGATCGCGAGCGCGGAGAGACCGAGTTGAAAACATACCGCTACGGATCAGCATTTGCTCCTACGCTATCGGCTGATGGCAAATGGTTAGTTTATGGATCACGCTATAATGAGCATACCGGATTAGTGCTTCGCAATTTGCAAACCGGTGAGGAAAAATGGTTGGCCTATCCGGTACAGCGAGATGAACAGGAGTCGATCGCAACACTTGGTCTTCTTCCTGCCATGTCATTCACACCTGATAACAAAGAAGTTGTTGCCTCTTATGGAGGAAAATTTTACCGCATTCCCGTTGCCGGAGGTGCTGCAATTGAAATTCCATTTCAAATGGAAACAGAAATTGAATTGGGTCCAAAGCTGGACTTCAAATATCCTGTTACAGATGATGCCAATATCATTGTTACACAAATCCGTGATCCGAAAGTTTCACCTGATGGAAAACGAATTGCTTTCTCCGCGCTGAACCGGCTTTACACTATGGATCTTCCCAATGGAATACCCAAACGCGTTAGCACCTTTAATTTCACGGAGGCACAACCGGTGTGGAGTGCAGATGGATCGCAACTTGCCTGGGTGAGTTGGGAGACAAGCGGAGGAAATATTTATAAATATAATTTCAGGGCAAAAGTGCCAGCTGTTCAGAAGCTAACGCAAGAGACCGCGGTGTACACCGAGCTTGCGTGGTCATACAAAAATAATCGCATCGTATTTATCAAAGCACCATCTCAATACTTTAGAGATCAAGATGGCCCGGTAGGTTTCTCAGAAAATTTTCTCGGATGGATTTCGGGAGATGGCGGAGGCACCACTATCATTGATCGAGTTCGTGGAAGATACTCACCCCACTTTGTAAAAGGTGACGATCGTATTTATTTGAACCATAATCAAAAGGGATTGATCTCCATTCGATGGGATGGCACCGATGAAAAAGGAATCATAAAAGTAACAGGCATTACTACATTTGGTTTTTCAAAGCTGGATTGTCAGTTGAACGAAACACAACAAGAACCAACTCCCGAACCATCAGCTGCCGACCAAATCCTGATGGCACCAGAAGGCGACAAGGCGATGGCAAAAATCAACAATGAAATCTATGTTGTTACCATACCAAAAACGGGAGGAGAGACTCCAAAAATTTCTGTGGCAGACGCCAGCAGCGCTCAATTTCCCGCCCGAAAACTCACTAAACTTGGAGGTGAATTTCCATCCTGGAATGACAATGGCAAAGTTGTTTATTTTTCCTTAGGCAATGCCTTCTTCACGTACAATCTCGATAGTGCCAAACTGAAAGAAGATCAAGTGAGAAAGAAAAAAGCTGAAGAGGAAAAGAAAAAAGAAGCAGAGGCCGAGGCAAAAAAGGATGAAAAGAAGGACGAGAAAAAAGATGAGAAAGACGAAAAGAAAAATGATGAATACAAGCCTGCTGAATTCCGGATTAAAGTTTCTGTTCCGAAAGATATTCCCACAGGAAAAATTTTGTTGCAAAGTGCTCGCATCGTAACAATGAAGGGCAATGAAATTATTGAATCCGGTGATGTCTTGATCGAAAATAATCGCATCAAACAAGTTGGCGAGAGCGGTTCAATTATCGTAGATGCCAATGTGAAAAAGATGGACCTCAAGGGCAAAACAATTGTTCCAGGTTTCGTAGACACACATGCACACATGTGGCCAGCGTGGGGTATTCACAAAAGTCAGGTGTGGGTATATGCCGCGAATCTTGCCTACGGTGTTACTACTACTCGCGATCCACAAACGGCTACAACCGATGTACTTACTTATGGCGACATGGTAGAAACCGGCCAAATTATTGGCCCGCGGATTTATTCAACAGGACCTGGGGTTGGCTTCTGGGCCTACAATGTGAAAGATGCCGACCAGGCAAAAGATATTTTGAAGCAATACTCAGAATATTATAACACCAAGTATATCAAGATGTATATGACTGGCAATCGCCAGCAGCGGCAGTGGATTATCATGGCGGCCAAAGACCAGAAGCTAATGCCTACTACAGAAGGTGGACTAAGTATCAAACTGAATATTGCCAACATTCTTGATGGGTATCCAGGCCATGAGCACGCATTCCCGATTTATCCTTTGTATAAAGATTTCACAAAATTTGTTGCGGAGTCAGGAACCACTTACACGCCAACACTTTTAGTTTCATACGGTGGTCCTTTTGCAGAAAATTATTATTGGGAAACTGAAAATCCAAACAAGGATGTCAAGCTAAATCATTTCACACCAAAGTCAGAATTGGATGGTAAAACAAGGAGAGTGGATGGTTGGTTTATGTATGAAGAACAGGTGTTTCCAAAGCATGCCAAGTTTGTGAAAGATCTTGTCGAGGCTGGAGGAAAGGCCGGGATTGGTTCGCATGGTGAAATGCAAGGCATTGGTTATCATTGGGAAGTATGGAGCGTTGCATCCGGAGGAATGACAAATCATGATGCTTTGAAAGTAGCTACCATTCTTGGTGCAAAGGCGTTAGGGTTAGATGGAGATATTGGAAGCATTGAGCCCGGTAAATTAGCTGACCTTATTATTCTTGATAATAATCCGTTGGAAAACATCCGTAACACCAACACCGTGAATCAGGTGATGAAAAATGGAAGGCTCTATGATGGCAATACCTTGGATGAAGTTTATCCTACTGTTAGGAAGGCTCCCTCATTTGGAAATGAACAATCTAAGCCGGAAAGCTTGCCTGGAATCAAATAAAATAGACACGATTTAAAAGTAAAATGGCGCTCAAAAATGAGCGCCATTTTTATTTTTAGTTCTGCTACCTTTGACTTAACACAAACCCCTTCACATGAAAAAAATAATATTACTGTCTGCTTTAGTTGTTGGTACTTCCTTCTTTGCAGTAGCGCAAAAGGAGTACAAACTCCAATATTCGTTCAAGAAAGGTGACACCTACGAATGGTCACAGTCGAGATCGGTAAAACAACATATTGCTGGCCCCGGCTTCGACCAGAATAGTGAAACTATAATAAAGGCCAATGCTTTAGTAAAAATAACGGAGCTGACTCACATCGGAGCTAAATTCGAAATGGAGTACACAAAAGTGTCCACCAGTAATGCCCAAGCAAGCATACAAATGGATTCTGAGGGTGACACCACGAAGAATTTACCCAACAAAATTATGCAGGCCATGAAAGGGAAGAAATTCAATTTCACGTTGACAAAAGATGGTACAATAGAATCCATTGAAAATGCTGAAAATCTGTGGGCTGGATTAACGGCTGCCAACGGCTTCAAAGAAGCACAAGTAGTTCCTATAAAGCAATCGCTTGAAAATTCATTCGGCAAGAATTCGATTAAGACAGATCTGGAAGCTGGAATGATAAAATACGCTGAAAATAAAATAAAAGTTGGGCTTACATGGAATACCAAAAATGAAACCGGAACGCCAATTCCTTTGAAAACTGAAAATGTTTGGACGCTTGAATCCGTTGAAGATCCTGCTGCTGTTGTTGTCGGTGATGGGCAGATTGTCACTACAGATACAACTAAAGTAATTACCCTGCCGCAAGGGATCAAAGCGACTACCAATTTTAAAGGAAGGCGCGTTGCTAAAAGTCACGTTAATCTCAACACGGGATGGCCCGAAACATGCAAAGTATATGCAGAACAAAATGGTTCAATGATGCTACTGGCCGGCGGTCAAATTCCTGAAGACATGAAAATGCAAATGGAAGTAAGCATCGAATCTGAGTACTCAATCAAAAAGAAATAAATTTTTGGAAGTCTTTGCGAACCCTCCTTCAACAAGTCGGAGGGTTTTTTATTTGTGGCTCTAGGAAAAGGTTAAATTCTTAAATAGTTGGATCTTAAAAACTACAATAGAGAATATTTACTGAGAAATGAGGGTTAATTGAGTTGATAAAATCTACAAGAAAGAAGAGCTTTATATCGAAAACCTTGCAGATTTTTTATGGTTACAAAAG
>Ga0302164_10000060_pt1 | contig 52933 bp, 27 predicted proteins | sample I_Fen_E3_1_FD_193500 | JGI IMG/M metagenome (GOLD analysis project Ga0302164, IMG submission 193500) | Peat permafrost microbial communities from Stordalen Mire near Abisko, Sweden - I_Fen_E3_1 | ecosystem: Environmental > Terrestrial > Soil > Wetlands > Permafrost | place: Sweden: Abisko...
GGTGATGCAAGTTTAAACTTTGGTGATGCAAGTTTAAACTTTGGTGATGCAAGTTTAAACTTTGGTGATGCAAGTTTAAACTTTGGTGATGCAAGTTTAAACTTTGGTGATGCAAGTTTAAACTTTGATGATGCAAGTTTAAACTTTGGTGACGTAAGTTTAAACTTTAATTATTAAAATGAGTATGAAGGGTGCTGTAGTTGTAATGTAGACAACTATTTAGCCGGAATTAGCTGCTGATAGAGAAAAATTACTTGTGAGCATATTTCCGTCAATTCCGTTTCTTGCCGGATTTGATATGCTTTCCTTCTATATAATTGATAAGAGAATAAAAGTAAAGATAAAATAGAACCTTAAAGTCTGTAAGGGAAAAACTGTAAAAAACATAATGATTTAAGTATGAGAATTAAAATTATTTCCACAATGACAGCTATGATTTTTTTTGTAGCTGCACACACAATGGCAAAAAGCACACTCGCAGAGGCTACCAAGGGTGAATTTTTGTTTGGCGTAGCCGTTGATATGCGACAAGTTAATGGGGTTAATCCGGTTGAATCGGAATTAATTGCGAAGGAGTTCAGTGCAATTGTAGCCGAAAACTGTATGAAGCCACAACCTACCGAGCCCGAAGAGAATAAGTTCTTTTGGGATGATGCAGATAAATTTGTAGCTTTTGGCGAAAAAAACAAACAGGTTGTAACTGGTCACTGTCTGATCTGGCATTCTCAAATAGGGAGATGGATGTTTGTTGATTCAGAGGGAAAAGATGTATCTCCGGAAATTTTGAAAGAGCGTATGCGTCGGCATATTTATGCTGTGGTTGGTCGCTATAAAGGTCGTGTGAAGGGCTGGGATGTTGTAAACGAAGCTATAGAAGACAATGGAACATACCGCAAGAGTAAGTTCTATCAGATTTTGGGCAAGGATTTTATAAAATATGCTTTCCAGTTTGCACATGAAGCTGATCCTGATGCAGAGTTGTACTACAATGACTATAATGTAGAAAATCCTTCAAAATGTGACGCTATTGTACAACTGGTAAAAGAACTCAAGAGTGCCGGATGCAGAATTGATGCTGTTGGTTCTCAATCGCACATGCATTTGACTACGCCTACGCTGGAAGCTACAGAAACCAGCTTTAAAAAGCTAAAGGCAGCCGGCGTACATATTCTTATTACAGAATGGGATATTTCCATTCTTCCAAGTCCTTATCAAGGAGCAAATATTTCGGCTAATTTTGCTTATTCGAAGGAATTGGACCCATATCGTGAAGGGGTGCCAGACTCTGTTCAACAAAAATGGAATAAACGAGTACTGGATATGTTTGGACTATTTCTCAAATACGATGATGTAGTTGATCGGGTTACAGTTTGGGGATTGAGTGATGCAGGATCGTGGTTAAATGGATTTCCAATTCGTGGAAGAAAAGACTATCCTGTCCTTTTCGACCGAAAAAACCAACGTAAATTAGTGGTTGATGAAATGATTAAGATGGCTGAAAAAGTTGAATCAATAAAGTGAAAAACAGATAAATACATGTTTCCGGCAGGAAATGTGTATTTACTCTTTATTTAAATCTGTTTTATTCTACAGAATCCGATCGCGAATTTGTTACTAAATTAATTGTGACTAGTTTTATTGAATATCTGAACTTATTTGTGAGTTGACTAAAAAAAATATATACCTTTGCACACGTTTGTATCCATCTAATAAATGAATAAAAGAATCACAATAAAAGATATTGCCAAAGAGCTGAATGTGCACCATTCAACCGTGTCGCGTGCTTTGCGCAACGACCCGCGTGTGAATGAGAACACCCGTAATGCGGTATTGGCTTATGCTGCTGAGCATGAATATCAGACAAACATGAATGCCGTTCAGTTACGTGGTACCAGCAACAATGCTATAGCATTAGTTGTTCCTAATATCAACCACAGTTTCTTTTCGGACATTATTAGCCATCTTACGGATTTAGCATCTCAAAAAGGTTATGTGATTTCGGTTTTTCAATCAAATGAAAAATACTTACAGGAAAAGGAAATTCTAACCACAATTGTCAAACATAATTTTGCAGGAGTGATTGTGTCCATCGCGAAAGATACAATTAACGGTGATCATTTTGCCGTTCTTACAAAATTAGGTATTCCTTTGGTTTTTTTCGACCGCGTTTGCGAAGATATTCAAACTCCAAAAGTATTAGTAAATAACTACGAAATAACATTTTCAGCAACAGAACATCTTGTTAGAAAAGGGTATAAGAGAATTGTTCATATCACGGGCACAAATGGGATTAATGTGTTTCGTGATAGACAGAGGGGTTATAGCGATGCTTTGCTCAAAAATAATATCGGATATCTTCAGCCGATAGTGCTTGAAGAAAACTTTAGTGTAGAAACAGGGAAGAGTATTTTTTCAACGCTTTGGAATTCGCCTGAACGACCGGATGCAATCATATCATCGTCTGCACATTTGACAATGGGAATTTTGTTGCAGGCAAGAGCTTATGATATAGAAATTCCAGCAGAATTGGGCTTAATAACTTTTGGAACTTTGCTTTCATCGGAAGTAATTCAGCCGCAGATTAGTTATATTGATCAACCTGAAAAAGAGATAACAGAAATTTCATTCGAATTGCTTGAAAAAATGATAAATGGAGAATTGCCAGTGGGCGAGTCTGTTGAAAAGGTTGTTCGTGCAAAAATTATTTATAGATAAACGTTTTAAATATAGACTCTATGCCAACTTTTGTTCTTAGTTGCTGCTTGAGCTATCCCATTTTTTATTTCATTTATGTTCTTTGTCCTTCTTTTTAATTAAGGTAACAAGTAACTTTGGTACACATGTACTGGAGTTCTATTTTTGTTTAGATTTTAATGTTCAATTAACCTTGAATTTTTTTGTATGTATAAACCTATTTTATGGAGTAGGTTAAATTAATCATGAAAACATCATCTCCAATGAGAAATACATTACTTGCTGTGATGCTCTCGCTAACATTCTTTTCGTTACATTCTTCCAATGTAAAGTTTTATAGCATTAATTCTTTGTACGGAATCTCAATGCGAGAGCCTGCTTCCGTTTGCAAAGACAGTAAAGGATTTATCTGGACTTCTTCTAAAACACAAATTTTAAGGCTTGCAGGAGATGATTACCATACTTATCAACTTCCATACGAAAATTTAGATATTATCTCTGTAAAATTGGTGTATACAGCTCAATGTTTGTTGGCCTATACCAATAACGGTCAACTGTTTCGTTATAACGAGATTGATGATAAATTTGATTTGGTAGTAAGTCTGAGTAAAGTGCTTAAAAATAAATATATATCGGTAAACCGTGTACTTATAGACAACTCCGGCTATTATTGGATTGCTACTTCTTTTGGTTTGTTTAAATATCAAAAAGACCATCTGACATTAATTGATAATTCAGAAGCGATCGATTATTTAGCTTGGTATTCTTGCAATTATTTGTTTGTTGCACAACCCAATGGCATTTGGTTACTAGATAAACAGACGTTGAAGAAACAATGTTTTTACAAGTATAAGCACAAATCTGATTGGCGTGTGTCTAAATTTTATTTTGATAATCAGGCAAAAAGACTTTGGATCGGGACATTATCGAATGGACTGTTTTATTATGATTTGAACAGGAAGGCTATGTTCCCTGTACAAATGAATACCATCCCAAAACAACCAATTTTAGCGATAGAGCGAAATTCGGATTCCTCAATTTTGATCGGAATTGATGGGCAAGGTCTTTGGGAACTAGATAAACAAGATACAAAGATTTTGAATATTTATAAAGAAGATGTGAATAATCCGTCTTCATTACGCGGAAACGGAGTATATGACATTTTTAATGATCAAAATAAGCGTCTGTGGATATGTACGTATAGTGGTGGCGTTTCCTTTTTCGATCTAACACCTTCTTTGGTTGGACAGTTCACTCATACAATAAATAATCAAAATTCTTTAGGAAATAACAATGTAAATAAGATAATACAGGATAAGAGAGGAAATATATGGTTTGCTACGGATAATGGTTTAAGCTGTAAAGAAGCAGGAACCGGAAGGTGGAAAACATTTTATCAAAATCAGCATAGTCAGGCTGTTGTATTTGTTTCGTTATGTGAAGATGATAAAGGACGAATATGGGCCGGGTCTTATTCATCAGGAGTCTATGTGTTGGATGGAAATTCCGGACGCGAATTAGCTCATTATTATAAAGGAGCATCTGGATTTTCGCTGGATACTAATTTTGTATTAGATATTTTTAAAGACAGTCAGGGAGATCTTTGGATTGGGGGTGCTCAGGGAAGTTTAATTTGTTATTTGTCGAAAGAAAATAAATTCAGAAACTATTCACCTCAGCCCATTTACTCTTTTGCAGAATTGTCGCCCAACAAAATTCTTTTGTCTTGCACGTATGGGTTACTCCTGCTGGATAAGAAAAGTGGAGCAATCAAAACAATACAAGATGGATATCTTGTTTCAGATGCAATATCAATAAAGGATAAGATTTGGCTTTGTACAAGTGGAGAGGGCTTAATTGAGTATGATTTGAAAAATAAAAAGATACAAAAAATCACCACTGCATCAGGGCTACCATCTAATTATGTAAATAGCATTATGTACCAAGAGGGGTACTTATGGGTAGGTACTGAAAGTGGATTGTGCCGACTGGATCCTAAAAACAGGAGAATACTTACTTATAGTACTGTATATCCTTTATCTCATGTTTCATTTAATCGTAATTCACATTGTCGGCTTAATGATGGGCAGTTAATTTGGGGTACCAGTAATGGCGCCGTTGAGTTTTCTCCTAAATTATTGACCGGAAGTAAATCAACGGGTGTCGTGTTTCTTCAAAATATAACACTAGGAGGCCGTTCTATTCGTGAAAATCTTAATGTGCCATTGGATAGCATACAAAAGTTATCGATTAATTACAATCAAAATACTTTACTATTAGAACTTCTATCTATAGGGAATATTTCAGGAGCTAAGTTTTCATGGAAATTTGAAGGACTTGAAAATAGCTGGAGTCAGCCTTCAGGAAACCGTTTTATACAATATTCTAATCTTCCCAGCGGAAATTATGTTTTGAAAATTAGATTATATGATAGTTCTTTATCGCATATAATTTCAGAGCGTTCTTTACCCTTAACTGTTATTCCTCCTTTTTGGAGAGCCTGGTGGTTTGAACTTTTGCTGTCGGCTCTTATTGTAAGTATCTTTTATTTCTCTTTAAAATATTATATCGAACGACTAAAACAGGAGCATACAGAGGAAAAGGTACGCTTTTTTACAAATACGGCTCATGATTTCAGAACATCTCTCACATTAGTAAAAGCTCCGATTGAAGAATTGAAGAAAGAGCCAAATTTGTCTGATACAGGACAATATTACCTTTCATTAGCTATTGAACAGACAAGACGGCTCTCCACAGTAGTGACTCAATTGATGGATTTTCAAAAGGTAGATATCAAAAAGGAGCAATTGGTATTGAGCATGGTGAATGTTGTAGACCTGATTGAACATCGTTTGGCAATGTTTGAGTCCATTGCGAAGAGTCAAAATCTCAATTTGCATTTCGAATCGGATGTAGAAAATTATCAAACAGCCGTTGATGAGTCTATCATGGAGAAAGTGTTTGATAATTTAATTTCAAATGCTATTAAATATTCAAAGCCCCATAGCTCAATTCAGGTAAATTTTAAATGCGAATTAGATAAGTGGACGTTGGAGATAAAAGACCATGGAATAGGAATTAGTAATCAAGCAAAAAGTAAACTGTTCAAAGAATTTTTCAGAGATGAAAATGCAATAAATTCAAAAATTGTGGGGTCTGGTATTGGGCTTTTATTAGTAAAAAATTATGTCAAGATGCATAATGGAAATATAAGCTATATCAGTGAAGAAAATGTAGGTTCAACTTTTAAGGTAGTTGTTCCTTTCAAAGAAATTCTTGAATATGAAGAAAAAAGTAGTTTTGAAAAACAAGAATTAGTTTCTGATACTGTGTCTGAAGTAGATTTAAAGCCGATAGTAAACCAGCCGAAATTACCAATTTCAGAAATGCGCATTTTAATTGTAGAAGATAATGATGATCTTCGAAATTTTATGCGGAATCCACTTCAAGCTGATTTTGATGTTTTGCTAGCAAAAGACGGAGCTGAAGCTTGGGATATTATCAAAAAGCAAATGCCTGATCTGGTTGTTTCGGATGTGATGATGCCGCAAATGGATGGATTTGAGCTTTGTAAATTAATGAAGTCAACTTATGAAACGTCTCATATACCGATCATATTACTTACTGCGCTTTCTGCAAAAACTGAACAGTTACATGGATTAGGCTTAGGGGCCGACGATTATCTAACCAAGCCTTTTGATATGACTCTTCTGGTACAAAGGATAAAATCGATAATTCGAAATCGAGACATAGTCAAAGAAAGGGCTCTGAAATTGATTAAGTGTTCAGCGAATAATAATGAACAGATTTTAGCCAATGAACATAATGACCAATTTGTAAAAAAAATGTTGGAAGTGATCCGTGCTAACATGGAAAATACCGAATTTGGAAAAGATGACTTCGCTTCAGCCATGAATGTCAGTACTTCATTGCTTTATAAAAAAACGAAATCGCTTACAGATCAATCGCCGACAGATTTTATCAAGATGGTTCGATTAGATTATGCATTGGAGTTATTGCAGAGCCATAAGTATAACGTAACAGAAGTTAGTGAACTTTGCGGCTTTTCTTCAATTGGATATTTTAGTACGGTCTTTAAAAAGCATTTCGGAAAATCTCCAACTGATATATAAATACCAGATTGTATTATGTTTAGCTGAAATATACTTTAATGAAGTAATTACGGGTTTTATTCTATCAGTTTTAATTTAGCTGTAATTGCCTTGTACAATTGAATCAGTGCTAGATTATTCTCATCCCATCTTCTTTTTTGATTCATTTACGAATTCAAAACTTAGTGTTAAGTTTTGAATTCGTTGTGAATCCTATCAATGAAATGTTTGTTCCAATCGCGTTTCCTCGTTTTGTTGCTTTTTTCTATGAACAAGCTGTCTATCTATATGTCCTCCCATTTGTTTTGGCTTTTCTATTTTTTTTGATTTCGAATGGTATATGATTTTGTAGCATAAAATTACAAATTATCTTTCGGCACTTAGAGTTATTTTTTCAGGTTAATATTCGCAGAGCTGATTTTTCTCACTCAACAGTTTATTTCTTCTGGATCTTTTTTCTTACGGAAAGTTATTGTTTTTTCGTGTAGAAGCTATGGTGCTTGTATATTAGTTTGTTAGTGTCAATTTATCGTTATTTTATATCTAAAAATGAAAACTAAATGTCTTAATTTAAAAGAGCAAAACAGGATATACCTATAATTTTGTATCAGAAACATAATTTGACTATCTTAATTTAGCGGTTATGCATGTTTTCATTTCATAGATTACAAAGAAAGAGTTGTTTTAGTTAATAAGTGGTGTATTTGACATAAAGATTGAAGATAAGTTTTAGCTTCAATCTTTGTGTTGGGTACGAGAAATAAATGGCAACTAAATTTATGGTGATGTTAGATTTGTTTTTAAGGTTTAAATATTATGTTGTTCAATAAATTTTGTGATACAAATTTGCTCGATGAAAAAAATAAACGTTATCATTTTTATTAGTTTAGTTAGCTTATTCCATTCCTTAACTGGATTTTCTCAGTCAGCTTCGTTTAAAACATTTATGAATCCGGTAATTCCGGGTGATCATTCAGATTGCACGCTAACAAAAGTTGGAGACCATTTTTATACCACCGGCTCTTCATTTAATCCAACTCCGGTTATTTATCATTCTACTGATTTAATTCATTGGGAAGCTATTGCTCAACCAGTCTCTGCAGCATGGCCTTTGTATGGCGATGGTTCTGGTGGCGGTTGTTGGGGTGGACAAATTGTCTATTATAATAATAAGTATTGGGATTTTTTTTCAAGAGCAAATACCATGTATTACGTTACGGCTGATAAGCCTGAAGGTAAATGGAGTGCTCCTGTAAGAGTGAATAACCCTTCGCAACTTTCATATGGTCTTGGGTACGATAATTCTGTTTTTATAGATGATAATGGTAAATGGTATTTAATTGTAAAGAACGGACAGTCAAACAATGGAATTGTAGAATTAGATAAAGTAGGGCAACCTACTGGTGTTGTATATGATTTGAATTGGTTAAATCCGAAAGACAATGACGGGCATACCTCTTATAGTTGGGCAGAAGGACCTGTAATGTGGAAGCATAACGGATTTTATTATTATTCGTTTGCCCGTGATGTATCAGGTGGGCAAAAAGTTATGCGGAGTAAAACATTAACCGCTGATAAATCGGCTTGGACGACACCGGTAAATTTATTTGATGAGAATGATCCGAATAAATCCAACGCTATCTTTTTTGGACCCAATCATGCTTCTGCTGTTGTTGATCTAAAAGATGGCACAAGCTGGCTTTTACATCCTGTTTGGGCTAGAGCAAACGATAATGAATGGTATGGTCAGGGACGCCAGGGTTTAGTTAATCAGGTGAAATACGATATTGATGGAAATGTGTTGGCTGACTATCCGGCTAATATAGTTCATAAATCTCCACAGCTATCTTCGAGTGGAATTTCATGGATGGTACCTAAATCAGATTTCTTTACAGAAGGAAAGCTTCATCCCGAATGGTCTTTTCTCGGATTTACACCCACTTCACTTGTTTCTCTTTCGGCTAGACCTGGATGGCTTAGACTTATTCCTAAAAGTATAACAAAAGCAAATACAGTTATAAAAACAGATTCAGAGCATAACTATTCATTGATAACACGCGTAGACTTTAAGCCTGATTCTGTGTCAGACGAAGCTGGTCTGAGACTCATGAATGGTATGGAAAGTTTGTGTGCAAAGATTTATTGTACGTTAAATAGTAACGGAAAGAAAGTCACCTGCTTCAGTTATGATAAAATTCATTATGAACTAATCAATGAATCTCCAGAAAAAGCCGCATGGCTAAAATTAGAGAGAAATAATCATGAATTGAGTGGATTTTATAGTATGGATGGAGTGAAATGGGTTGCCATTGGTGATAAAATTAATGTAACGGATCTTGATCGATTCACTCAAAATTATAATGGTTGGTGTGGAAACAGGCAAGGATTATATGTTCAGGGTCACAAGTACGCTGATTTTGATTTCTATATATATCGTGATGCATATACACCGATTCTTGCAGAATGTCCGGCTAATCAGTTGAGGACTCAAAGAAATGTTTTATCAGATGGTACCACTATACTTGATAATATTCACAACAATAACTGGGCTTTGTATGCCGGAGTAGAATTTGGTAGTGTTGACTACAAAAAGAAATCAGATATGATATCTATTTCGGCTTCTAGCGTAACAAAAGGAGGGGCCGTTGAAGTTTGGCTGGATTCATTAGATACAGGAAAGAAAATTGCAACTTGTACTATAAAGAATACAGGTAGTTTATCAAATATAAGAACTTTTACAGCTAAAACCACCACAACCACTGGAAGGCACGATGTATATCTGAAGTTTGTAGGTGAAGATAGCGAGAAATTATTTGGATTAAAGGATTTTGTTTTTACAAGTTCGGGAAAATAATAAAATACCATAATATGGAATGAGTTTTCCAAAGCTAGTTTTTTTAAGTTCTAATGCTGACTGAGGCTTTGACATTAATAATATTGCTCTTGCAATTTGCTTTTGTATCTTGAATTAGAAACTAAATATCTATTTTCAAAAATAAAGAATGTATAAACATACTAATTTTACCTTCTGTTAATACAATCAGAATGCTTGATATGGCAGTTGAAATATTGTATGACTAAAAATTACAAACCTTAAAAATAACATGTTATGAGCAGAACAATAGATGATAGTTGATCTAACGGTATTATTGAGATGGTTAGCAAAAAAAAATAATAGATTGCTAATTGTAAAAATTCTAAAGTTTTATTTTAATAGAAATAAATCAATATAATAAGTTAATCAATAATATAATGGAAAATAAACACAAGTTTTTATTGATCAGGTCTAAAATTCTCTTTATAAAAAGAAATACGATGACAAAGCTCTTGCTCTTTTCAATGCTTTGTATGAGTACTGCACTACTAGCTCAAAATAGACGTATGATTAAAGGGACAGTTGTTGACGAAACAAACCAACCCTTAATAGGAGCAACTGTTACAGTAAAAAATATTAAAAGTGCTGGCGTGATAACAGACATAGATGGACACTTTTCTATAAGTTTGGTTGAAGGTCAAAATGTTCTAAAAATATCTTATATCGGATACAATCCACAAGAAGTTAACATAGCAGGTAAGAATTCTGTGATGGTTAAAATGAATAATAGTAGTGTCAGCATGGATGAAGTGGTAATTGTTGGATATGGCAAGCAGAAAAAAGCAAGTGTAGTAGGTGCAATCACACAAACTACAGGAAAGGTTTTAGAGCGTGCTGGAGGAATAACAGATATAGGCGCAGCATTGACAGGTAATTTACCGGGAGTAGTAACTATAGCTAGTTCTGGATTACCAGGCGAGGAAGATCCAAAAATTGTTATTCGCGGTTCCAGTTCTTGGAATAACAGTGACCCATTGGTACTCGTAGATGGAATTGAACGTCCAATGAATTCAGTTGACATTAGTTCGGTGGAGTCTGTTTCTGTATTAAAAGATGCATCTGCAACTGCTATTTACGGTGTAAAAGGTGCTAATGGTGTAATTCTTGTCACGACAAAGCGAGGTAAAGAAGGCGCTGCCAGAATTGATATCTCAGCTAACACAACAGTGAAAACAGCCTCAAAGCTTCCTAATAAACTAGATTCTTATGATGCATTAATGGCTCGCAATGTTGCCATTGAAAATGAATTGGGTGTAAGTCCAGATTCATGGGCATATATAAAACCTCAAAATATTATCAATAAATATCGTTATCCTGCCAATTTACAGGACGTAGAGCGTTATCCAAATGTTGATTGGCAAGATGCCCTTTTTAAAGATTATACCACATCGCACAATGTGAATCTTAATGTTAGTGGTGGAACTAAATTTGTTAAGTATTTTGCATCTGCAGATTACGTTCATGAAGGTGACTTATTTAAAGTGTGGGATAATGGTCGCAACTATAATTCGGGTTACGGATTCGATCGTCTTAATGTACGTAGTAACCTTGATTTTCAGTTGACTAAAACCACGTTATTCAAGGTCAACTTGGCAGGATCAAATGGTATCAAAAAAAGTCCGTGGAATCAGACGAATTCGTCAGATTGGGCTGTAGCTCAACAATGGGCAGGTGCTTATAATATTGCTCCAGATGTATTTTTACCTAAATATGCTGATGGGTCATGGGGATTTTATCCTAGCATTTCGAATGTGTCTAATTCCGCCGCAAACTTAGCACTTGGCGGTGTGATGACTACAACTTCTACTCGCATCACAACTGATTTTGCTTTGGAACAAGATTTGAAATTTATCACTAAAGGATTGAATTTAAGGGGAGCTGTGTCTTGGGATAATTCATTTGTTGAGTATAACAGAGGGGTGAATGACCTTTATAATGATGCTCAACAAAAGTGGATTGATCCTGTAACAGGTGTTGCAACTTATAAAAAGGAGTTTGAAAATAATAACAAATTCGATTTCATGCAAGGCGTGATGTGGAATACTGCAGGTGGTACAGTTCAGAACTGGTCATCCCAGCGTAACCTGAATTATCAGTTCCAGTTAAACTGGGCTCGCAATTTTGGGAAACATGCGATATCGGGTATGGGTCTTGTTAGTCGCCAGGAAATTGCCAAGGGTTCTGAGATTCCAAACTACCGTGAGGATTGGGCATTTCGTACTACCTATAGTTATGCAGATAAGTATTTTCTTGAATATAATGGAGCTTATAATGGATCCGAAAAATTCAGTAAAGACAATCGTTTTGCTTTTTTTAATTCAGGAGCAATCGGCTGGATGATTTCTGAAGAAAGTTTCATGAAACCGATTAAATTCCTTGATATGCTGAAAGTTCGGGCATCGTATGGTGAAATCGGTGACGATAATGTCAAGGAACGCTGGCTTTACATGTCGCAATGGGCTTACGGAGGTAACTCTTCTTTAGATTTAAACCAAGGTAAAAGCCCTTACACCTGGTATAGAGAGAAGTCTGTAGGCAACCAAGATGTACACTGGGAAACAGTGAAGAAACTTAACTGGGGAATGGATTATTCATTTTTAAATGGTTTGTTGGCCGGAACGGTTGAAATTTTCCACGATAAGCGTTCAGACATTCTTGTTAATGGCGCAGATCGTTCAGTTCCTCCTTATTATGGAACGACTGCTCCAACTGCTAATTTAGGAAAGGTACGAACTGATGGATATGAATTAGAACTACGCATAAATAAAAAGTTAAGTAGCGGATTACATTTATGGGCTAATTTTAATATGACTCATGCCAAAAATAAAATTCTGGTAAAAGATGATCCTGAGTTATATCCAGCCTACCAAAAACAAGCAGGATATAGTATTGATCAGAACAGAACTTTTGTAAATGCAGGATATGTGAATAATTATGATCAAGTTTTTGGTAGTGTCCAACATGACAAGAGTGATGCCGCTAAATTACCTGGTGATTATTATATAATAGATTTCAACGGTGATGGTGTAATAGATAGCAAAGATCAGATTCCTGCAGGCTATTCTTCAAATCCTGAAAATACTTATAATGCAACTGTTGGTTTTGAATGGAAAGGATTTAGTGCATTTGTACAGTTTTATGGTGTTAATAACGTAACTCGTGTAGTGCAACTCACAAGTTTTGGAAGCAAAATGAATACTGTATATGATATGGGATCATGGTGGTCAAAAGATAATATGTCTGCTGATGTTACGGTTCCACGTTGGGGGTCTAGTACTAGTTATAACGATGGTACACAATACATGTATGATGGTTCTTACATCCGATTAAAAAATGCTGAAATAGCGTACACTTTTGATGGAGGATGGATAAAGAAAATGGGACTTAAAAATTTAAAAATATTCATTAATGGTAATAACCTTTGGGTCTGGTCAAGAATGCCGGATGATCGTGAATCCAATTTTGCAGGTGCAGGAGGTCAGGGTGCTTACCCAACAATGAAGCGTTTTAATCTAGGTCTTAAATTAACACTATAATATAGAATGCAATGAAAAATATATATAAAACGCTTTTATGGGGCGGTTTTTTGTTCATGTTGTTGGGATTTACTTCTTGCACATCCTATTTGGATAAAGAAGCTGATTCGAATGTATCAAAAGAGGAAGCCTTTAAAAATTTTACAAATTTTCAGGGGTTTGTAGAAGAAATGTATAATTGCATCCCCGATAAGGAAAAATGTGGTTACACTTCTTCTTGGAATTGGGGTGATGATGAAGTATTCAATACTGAAGGTGATTGGGAAATGACTCATCAAGTGGATCTAGGAAACTTCTGGGCTTGGCAATCATCTATTTGTTGGTTGAATAAAGATGATACTGATCCCACCTCAACGGATAAATTCAAACACTCATTATGGTCGCATGCATGGTATTGTATTCGAAAGGCTAATATAGGTCTTGCTAACTTAGATAAGTTAACAGAAGCGACTCAACAGGAGAAAGATTTTATTGCCGGACAATTATATTTCTTCAGAGCTTGGTGGCATTTTGAGATGATGGAGTACATGGGTGGATTACCTTATATAGACACTGTTTTGTCAACTGATAATAAATTAACTTTACCGCGTTTGAGTTATCAGGCGTGTGCCGATAAAGCTGCTTTAGATTTTAGAAAAGCTGCTGATTTATTACCTATAAACTGGGACAATACAAAGGTCGGTAAAAATACAACAGGTAAGAATCAATTACGCATCAATAAAATCATGGCATTAGGGTACTTAGGTAAAAATTACCTATGGGCTGCAAGTCCGTTGATGAAAAACGGAGCTCAAACTGGTGGAATTAAAACCTATGATTATGACGCTGATTATGCCAAAAAGGCGGCCGAAGCATTCGGTGAGTTACTTAACCTAGTAGAAAGTAATCAAACACAATATGCTTTAGCAGAGTTCAACTATTCGGATATCTACAATCATATTAAAGCAGCTAGCGCAAGCTCTTGTTTTAGTGATATTTTTTATACCACCGGACAAAATTGGTTAATGCCGGGTTCTACTGAAGCTATTTTCCGTGGCCCTTCAACTGATTATAATGGTAGTAACTGGAATACTTCAAAAACTTTTGGACCAAAAGTAAATGGGCTTGTAGAACATGATAATATAATTCATCAGCCAACAGCTAATTATGTGAAATTTTATGGTATGGCCAATGGTTTGCCTTTGGATGATCCTGATTCAGGATTTGATCCTACGCATCCGTTTAAAAATAGAGATGCACGTTTCTACCACGACATCGTATTTGATGGTTTTAAATATGTAAACTCATCAATGCCTGCCGATCAGGAGTTTTTGCGCTATTGCAGTCTCTATTCGGGGGGTGCAATGAAGTCGGTGGCTAGTGCTAGTAGAACGGGCTATTTTATTCAGAAGTTAGTGCCACACCAATGTAATAAATATGATGGAATGTATAACTGGGGAGGAAATCTTCACACTTATCTGCCATATATGCGTCTAGGAGATATTTATTTGATGTATGCCGAAGCTTGCGCTGCATTTGGTGGTGCAAGTGCTAAATCAACTAATTTTACTAAAACAGCTGAACAAGCAATCAATACACTTCGTACACGCGTAGGTTCAAGTGCTGTAAACTCTAAATATACGGCAGATGATCATAAATTTATGGATGAAGTAAGAAGAGAAAGAGCTGTTGAATTGTCGTTTGAAGGATTTCGTTTCAATGACTTGCAAAGATGGTTACTCTTGACAGAATATCCTTATAATGTGAAAACTTCTCAAGAGTTTGAAAGGGTCGAGAATGATAACTTCTTTAAATCTAACGATCCTAAAAACGCTCGGGTTTCCAACTTTAGAGAGCAAAATATTTTAACTCGTGCATTTGGGGTGAAACATTATTGGTTTCCACTAAAAATTAAAGATACTTCGATGTATCCAGAATTTGGACAGAACCCAGGTTGGTGATTCTAATTAATTAATAGTATTAATAACAAATGAATATACAATGAAACAGATACAAATAAGATTCATTATATGTGTGATGTTTGCTCTTTCCTCATTTCATTTTGTAGAAGCACAAACAACTACAGGTAATGAAACTGATTCTACGAAAAATGCAAACAACTCAATGGTACAAGTTGCTTATCGTAAGATACCGCAAAGTAACTTGTTGGGAGGTGTTTCCGTAGTCAATATCGAAGAGTTGACCAAAAAGAACTATAGTACATATAGTTTGGATAATATGCAAGGCTATGTAGGTGGTTGGAATGGAAACTCTTTGTGGGGTATGGATGACTATTTAGTATTAGTTGATGGTGTTCCTCGTGATGCTAATAACGTAAGTTCTACAGAAATAGAACAAATAACTTTTTTAAAGGGAGCTTCAGCAGTTGTTCTTTACGGTAGTCGTGCAGCAAAGGGAGTAGTTTCCATTTCTACAAAGAGAGGTAAGGTCGGTGACCTCAAGGTTAATGTACGTGCTAATCAAGGTTTAAATGTGGCAAAAAGTTACCCGAAGTATTTAGGTTCATCCGAATATATGACACTCTACAACGAGGCACGCGCTAATGATGGCATGTCAGCACTATATAGTGCTGGTGATATTTACAATTATGGCTCTGGAAGTAATCCGTATCGTTATCCAAGTGTCGATTATTATTCTTCAGACTATATAAAGAAAACGTCTAATCGTTCAGATTTAACTGCCGAGATTTCAGGTGGTAATGATCGTGCTCGTTTCTATACTAATATTGGCTATATAGGTGTAGATGATGTGTTTAAATTTGGTGAAGCCAAGAACAATAATACAAATAGGTTAAATGTTAGAGGAAATGTCGATTTGACGATAAACCACTACATTAAGGCACATGTAAATGCCAATGCTACATTTTATAATGCGCTAACAGCTAAAGGTAATTATTGGGATGCAGCTTCAACATTACGTCCTAATCGTGTGAGTCCATTAATTCCAATAAGCTCTATTGAAAGTAATGATCTGAATTCATTGACATTAATCAATAATAGTGCTAATCTAATTGATGGTAAATATTTCTTAGCTGGTAGTCAGGTAGACACCACAAATATTTTTGCTGCTTACTACGCTGCGGGCCGTAGCAAATGGACGAGCCGTCAGTTTCAGTTTGATACTGGTATTGATATTGATTTGGCAAGAGTATTGAAAGGACTCTCATTCAGCACTCAATTTGCTGTTGATTACGCTACTTCTTATACTACGTCATACGATAATCGTTTTGCTGTTTATGCTCCAAGTTGGACTAATTATAATGGAAAGGATGTTATTGGCAGTATAACTAAGTATAACAACGATATAAAATCTGGAGTACAAAATATTAGCGGTTCTTCGGATAAACAAACTATTGAATTTTCCGGTCAATTAAATTATGTAACTTCAATTAATGACTCACATAATTTTTCAGCGACATTAGTTGCTGCCGGTTATCAACAGACTCAATCAGAAGTTTATCACAGAACAAGTAATGCCAATTTAGGTTTGCAGTTGAGTTACAATTACGAAAATAAGTATTATGTTGACTTTGGTGCTGCCGAAGTTCATTCGGCTAAGTTGGCCGAGGGTCATCGAAATGCGTTCTCCCCCTCTCTTACATTGGGTTGGAAATTGAATAAAGAAAGATTTCTTGCTAAGTCTTCCGTTGTAGATGATTTGATGTTGAGTGTATCTGGAAGCGTTTTACACACTGATATGGATATTACAAGTAAATCCGGAGATTATTATTTATACAATACAAACTATAATCAAGCCAATGGTGCATGGTGGGGCTGGTATGATGGTGCCTCTGAGCGTTCAACGAATTCGGTTCGGTGGGAAAATAAAAATTTGACGTTTATTAAGAGAAAAGAGTTCTCTGTCAATGCGAAAACATCATTGTGGAAGAGTTTAATTACAGCCGATGCATCATTCTTTGTCAATTCAATGGAAGGATTGATTATTCAGCCATCAACCATCTATCCAAGTTATTTTTCGACAGGCTATCCTACGGCTTCATTTATTCCGTATGTTAATTTCAACAATGACAAACGAATTGGTTTTGATTTTAATGTTAATTTAAATAAGCATGTGGGTGAAGTTGATCTTTCACTAGGATTGTCAGGTACCTACGTAAAAACAGAAGCTACCCGACGAGATGAATATCATGATTTTGCTTACCAATATCGTCAAGGCCGCTCTATTGATGGTATTTGGGGATTACAAAGTGAAGGCTTTTTCAAAAATGCAGCTGAAGTAGCTAGTTCACCAGAACAGAAATTTGGAGGCACAGTTAAACCAGGAGACATCAAATATAAGGATCAAAATGGAGATAATGTTATTGATGAAAAAGACGAGATATATTTAGGACAGGGTGGATGGAATGGTGCACCTTTAACGACTGGGGTGAATTTCACTGTAAAATATAAGAATTTTTCATTTTTTGCTTTAAGTACAGGTAGTTTTGGTGCTAAAGCATTTAAGAATAGTTCTTACTATTGGGTGTATGGAGATGTTAAATACTCTGAAGTTGTACGCGATCGCTGGACAGAGGACACCAAAGAGACAGCTACCTATCCACGTCTAACAACACAGAGCGGAAATAATAACTTCCGTAATTCAGATTTTTGGTTGTATAAAAAAGATTACTTCGATCTTGCCAAGGTACAGATAACGTATGACTTTCCTAAAAAGATGTTGCAAAACTTCTTAGTGCACGAAATTTCAACGTATATCAGTGGATCTAACTTACTAACCTTTTCAAAGGAGCGTAAATTATTGGAGCTAAATACAACAAGTGCTCCAAAGACTCGATTCTATAATATCGGTTTTAAATTAATGTTTTAAAAAAAGACAATAACAGAATTAAAGTTATGAAAAACATAATAAAACTCTTGGTTCTAATACCTCTGTTAGTTTCCTGTGACGATCTTTTCACACCAGCTATAGAGAATATTCGGCCTCTCAATGCCATGTATAAGGAACCTACTTATGCGCAGGGTATTTTAGCTAATGCATATATTCTTTTGCCTTATTCATCTTCACCAAATAGTGATGCGGCAACAGATGATGCAGTAACGAATGAAAGTGGTAATAATTATTTGAAAATGGCCACCGGTTCATGGACTTCTAATAATGATCCCATGTCGCAATGGCAAGCTCGCAAAAATGCAATTCAATATTTGAATATTTTTCTTGCAAATTCCGACTCGGTGATTTGGGCCAAAGATCCACTTATACGTACCATGTATAACGACCGTTTAAAAGGTGAAGCGTATGGTTTGCGTGCACTGCAAATGCTTCATTTGTTGAGAGCGCATGGTGGTTGGACTGCTGATGGAAAATTGATGGGTGTACCCATTATTACAGTACCAGAATCGCCGGAATCTAATTTTAATGTGGCTAGAAATACTTTTCAAGAATGTGTTAAGCAAATATACGATGATGCTGCCACAGCTCTTAATCTTTTGCCACTTGATTATGGTGATATAAACGATGTAAACATTCCTAATAAATATAAAACATTAGGAATTACGAATGCCGGAGATTATAACCGTGTAAATGGGAGTATAATGAGAGGGCGTATCACTGGTCGCATTGTAGAGGCTATCAGAGCTCAAACAGCTTTGTTAGCAGCTAGCCCAGCATATAGTGCGGGTACAACAGTGACTTGGGATGATGCAGCTAATTATGCAGCAATTGTGCTCGATCGAATTAATGGTGTAAGTGGATTATCGGCAACCGGAGCTACCTGGTATTCTAACGCAACTGAGATTACAAATCTTGCTTCCGGGGTAAACCCAGCTGAGATTATTTGGCGAAGTGGCAAAGATAATAGTGCAACAGCAGGCGGACTTGAGTTAGAGAAAAATAATTTTCCACCATCTTTATATGGTAAAGGGCGCATAAATCCTACTCAAAATCTAGTGGATGCTTTCCCTATGGTTAATGGTTATCCGATCTCGGATTCTCAAGGAAATTATGTGTTGGCAACTCCTTATAGTAATCGTGATCCTCGTTTGACTCAATACATCCTTATAAATGGAGGTACGCAAGGTTCAAGTAACACTGCTATCACCACAGGAACATATGGTACAAATAGCGATGCTATTAATAAAGAAAATGGGTTGTCTACACGTACTGGTTATTATTTGAAAAAATTATTACGTTCTGACTGTAATCCTGATCCTAGTTTTAATACTGCACAATTTCACTACAATGCATACATACGTTATACAGAGATATTCTTGATTTATGCCGAAGCTGCTAATGAGGCTTACGGTCCTACGGGTCAGGGTTCTCATAGCTACAGTGCTTATGATGTCATTAAGGCTATCAGAGCAAGAGCAGGTATTGGTGCAAGCAACGGAGATGCTTACTTAGAAAGTATTAAAGGTAATAAGGATAAAATGCGTGAACTTATTAGAAATGAGCGCCGGTTGGAACTTTGTTTCGAAAATAAACGATTTTATGATTTACGTCGTTGGAAGGCTAATTTGAATGAAACTGCGAAAGGTATGCAAATTGATAAACAGTCTGATGGTACGTTGAAATATACACCTATAGACGCTGAAACGAGAAATTATAAGGAATATATGTATTATGGACCTATACCTTATGGTGAAACGCAGAAATGGAGTCAATTGCAACAGAATGTGGGCTGGTAATTTTGCCAGAATAATAATTGAAAAATATTTAAAACATGAAACAGTTTAATTTTTTAACTATACTATGTGCCGGAGTTTTTGCACTACTTGTAACGTCTTGTAAAAATCAAGAGGTAGATTTTCCGAATTTTGATTACACTACGACGTATTTCGCTTATCAATATCCGGTGAGAACCATTGTATTGGGTGAGGATACGTATGATACCAGTCTTGACAATTTGCACAAATGTAAGATATATGCCACCATGGGAGGTGTTTATGCGAACGACAAACAGATAAATATCGATTTTGTGGTAGACAACACATTGTGCAACAATTTGTACTTTAGTGCTGGTGGACCTGCTGTTCAAGCGATGCCTGCAAACTATTATACATTAGGCGGCAACAAAATATCTTTAGACCATGCTTTAATGGGAGCCGTAGACGTACAACTGACTGACGCATTCTTTGCGGATAATAATGCACTTCAAAATACTTATGTGATTCCATTGCGAATGACTAATGTTGTAAATGCGGATTCAATACTGTCTGGTATGACAAATGTAGCCAATGCTGCCAGATGTAATCCTGCATTATGGAGTGTTCAACCGAAAGACTATGTTCTTTATTGTGTTAAGTTTATCAATCCATGGCATGCCAATTATTTGCGTCGCGGTAAAGATGTAATTACTGTAGGGACTACAGCTACAACTAATATCCGTCATCAACAATATGTTGAATCTGATGCTGTTTGTAGTATGACAACAGCTTCGTTGACTACTGTAAAATATCCAGTAACGATAGCTGATCCGACTGGTACGAACGTAACCTGTACATTACTTTTGACGTTTGATAGTGAAGGTAAATGTAATGTGTCTTCTGCAACAAATGGATTTACCGCTTCGGGAAATGGTTCGTTTGTCAAGAAGGGAGAAAAAAACAGTTGGGGTAATAAAGATCGTGATGCAATTTATCTCGACTATAAGATTGATATGACTGGCAAGAGCTATGTAACAAAGGATACTCTTGTTGTACGTGATCGAGGAGTTAAGATGGAGACATTTACTCCTTCATATAAACTAAACTAATCATTTAAATCATGATATATATGAAATATAACTATAAACATATACTGGCTGCTATAACTTTAGTTCTTTTAGGATCATGTGCAGATAACAGTTTGCTTGATTATCAGGTGGCTGAACCCGAAAGTTATGCTCAGTTGAAATACTTGAATGATTATGACGTGTTGAAATCATACGTTGATCGCACTGCTAATCCTAATTTTAAATTAGGAGCAGGTGTTTCTCTGGCTGAATACAATTCAAAAGGAGTTGCATACAGATTGGCAAACAGTAATTTTGATGAAATAACTGCAGGATATGAAATGAAACATATGGCTGTAGTTCAATCAGACGGTACTTTAGCATTGGATGATGTAACTAGCTTTTTAGCTGCTGCCCGCACTGCAGGTACTTCTGTCTTTGGACATACACTTTGTTGGCACTCTAACCAGAATGCGAAATATCTAAATAGTATTATTGCTCCTACAGTGGTGGTTGGAAGTGCTCCTGCAAGGTATGATCCACTTTGGGCTCAAGATTTTGAAACAGATGCAGCTTCAAACTACTCGTACAATAGTAATGCTGTAAGAGGGTTTACTGCTGTTGGAGGTGGAAAAGATGGAGTTGGGAGAGCAATGAAAATTACAAATTCTTCTGTGAGAACTAATGATTGGGATTGCCAATTGTTCTTTACTTTTTCTAAGGCGGTTAAGATCGGTGATAGATTGAGATTAACTATTGATATCAAATCAGATGCCAATGCTTCATATCCAACCCAGGCTCATAATGGACCGGGAGGCTATAAATATTGGGACTTTTTTGGTGCACCCAATTCTACACCTCAATGGACAACTTACGTAAAAGAGATAACAGTTTCTAAAGATCAGGATGGTTGTAATACTATTGCGTTAAATCTTGGAAAAAACGCCACGACTTATTACTTTGATAATGCCAAAGTTGAGATATGGAATCCATCCCCAGGTACAACTACGGTTGTTAAAACTGATGCGGAAAAAGAAGCTATTATTGATAAAGCTCTTGAAACATGGATAGGAGGAATGCTTGGAGCTACCAAAAATTATGTAAAAGCATGGGATGTAGTTAATGAACCAATGTCTGATTGGCCCGACCAAACTCAGCTTAAGACTGGCGTAGGTAAAACTTTAGCAACTGATGAGTTCTACTGGCAAGACTATTTGGGTAAAGATTATGCTGTAAAAGCGATTACATATGCACGTAAGTATGGTAATGCAACAGACAAGTTATTCGTCAATGATTATGGTTTGGAAAATGCGGACCAGAAGAAATGCTTAGGTCTTATTGAATACATTAAGTATGTTGAGAGTAAGGGTGTGAAAGTAGATGGTATTGGTACTCAAATGCACGTTACATTGGGTACAACTACAATCGCTGGAATTAGAGCAATGTTGACAAACTTGGCAGCTACTGGTAAGCTCATCAAAATCTCTGAATTAGACATGGGGATTATGCCTGACGGAAGCACTTCAAATTTGAAAACTGCAGATGTTACAAATGACCAATTGAAAAAAATGTCAGATTTCTATAGGGATATTGTGAAGGCTTATTTTGAACTAATACCCGCAGCGCAACGCTATGGTATTACTCAATGGGCATTAACTGATAGTCCTACCAGTTCTTCATGGAGAGGTGGTGAACCTATCGGACTTTGGACATTGGATTATAATCGTAAACATGCTTATGCCGGTTTTGCGAATGGTTTAGCAGGTAAATAATTTCTTGCAACAAAAATTAAAAGGATGTTCTTTATACGAGAACATCCTTTTATAAATTATTATAAGGTGATTAGTCAATTTTCAATCATTGTGTCTATAACTTGTAATCAAATGAAAAACACTATCAAATATTTAGTTCGGATTATTCAGTTGAATAAGTATATTTTTCTTATCGGATGTATGGTTCTTTCTACTTGTTATCTTTCTGCAAAAAACAAAGTTGTGAAACATAAACAAGAAAGTATTGGTGCCTTTAATTCCGGAAAATATAGAAATGTGTTTCTTGAATATGGTTATAAGAAAAGTGATATTGATAAAAAGGTAGCAAAGGCCTATTATGATCTTTTTGAAGGACCGAATAAGGTTTATTTCGAGGTCGGAGATTCGATGGGTTATGTTTCTGACATTAAGAATAAAGATGCCCGTACAGAAGGATTGTCTTATGGTTTAATGGTGGCTGTTCAGCTTAATAAAAAAGATGTTTTTGATAGAATCTGGAGGTGGACAAATAAGTATTTGCAACATCACGGTGGGGCAAGGGATTCTTATTTTGCATGGAGTGTCGAGCCCATTTCGTTGAAACATAATTCTGAAGGTTCTGCTTCAGATGGTGAGCTTTATTTCATTACCGACCTTTTGTTTGCATCTAACCGTTGGGGTAATAATACAGGTATTAATTATTATGCCGAAGCCAGAAAAATCCTTGATGCCATGTGGAGTAAAGATGGTACGGAAGGAGTTCGCAATCTGATAAATGTAGAGCATAAACTGATTACCTTTACTCCGGATAACTCCGGATATAACTGGACAGATCCTTCGTATAATTTACCTGCTTTTTTCGAAATATGGGCAGAGTATGCTAAAGATGGTAGAGAGCAATTTTATCGCGACTGTGCTGATTCTGCCAGAAAACACCTTCGGACGGCATGTGATCCTGTAACAGGCCTTAACGCTGATTATACTGAATTTAATGGTAAGCCCCGTTCAAATCGGTGGATGCCTGCTGCTTTCAGATACGATTCCTGGCGTGTGCCCATGAATATTGCTATGGATTATGCCTGGTTTGGAAAAGATAAAGAATGGCAGCAGGAGTATTGTAGTAAGATCCAAAACTTTTTGCTAAGCAAAGGAATTGATACGTTTGAAGATCAATTTAATGTAGATGGAAGCCGTCCCGATTTTATTCTTCAGGCCGGAGGTTTTAAAAAATTGCGTCATTCTTTAGGACTGGTCTCAACGGCTGCGGCAACTTCGATGATAGGTACTAAAGCTCAAAGCAGAAAGTTTGTAGATGCTTTGTGGAATGCCAAACTGGAACCTTACGAGGATGGATATTTTGATCCATATTATGATGGCTTATTGTATTTGTTTAGTCTTATGCACTTAAGTGGCAATTATCAAATAATTATGCCTGAAAACAATTAACTTATATTTGTGTGATATTTAGCATAAAATATTTTTTAATAAATTTGCGTTTACATTGGCATCTCGCTACCGACTTAAATGTAAACGTACCTCAGGTAATATATCCGAATATTTTAGACAATATTAATGATTAAAGAATAATCTATGAAATATTTTACAGTACTTATTCTCTCTTTTATTACGATCAATAGTTTCGGACAGCAATATTCAAAATGCTGGAAAAATATAAACTACGCCGGCGATACAATGGTGTATCATATGTTGGACATTTATCTGCCGAAAACCCCAAAAACAAATTATCCGGTAGTTATTTACATTTATGGAAGTGCATGGATGTCTAATAGTTCCAAAGGTGCTGACATGAATTCTATTGGTAAAGCATTACTAGAGGCCGGATTTGCCGTCGTTACTCCTAATCATCGTTCTAGTTTTGATGCTAAGTTTCCAGCACCAATGAATGATGTAAAAGCTGCGATTCGATTTGTACGAGCTAATGCAGAAAAATATCAGCTTAATACTTCCTTCGTTGGAATTTCCGGTAGTTCGTCAGGTGGAAATATGGCTGCAATGGCAGGAACAAGTAGAAATGTAAAAAAATATACGCTTGGCAAAACGACTCTTGACATTGAAGGTCAGGTTGGTGCAGATTTGGCTTACAGTAGCTCGGTAGATGCTGTTGTTGACTGGTTTGGACCAACAAATATGCTGGTGATGGACTCCTGTGGAGGAACTGATTTTATTCATAATGCAGCAAATTCTCCGGCGTCGCTTTACATTGGTGGTGCTATTCAGGATAACAAAGAAAAGTGCTTATTGGCCAGTCCGATTACATACGTTGATCCGAGTGATCCTCCTTTTCTTATTTTCCATGGAGAAAAAGATAACGTAGTTCCACATTGCCAAAGTGAACTGCTCTACGCAGCATTACAAAAAGCTAAAGTACAGAGTCAGTTTTTTCTAGTTCCCGGAGCCAGTCACGGACCTGGCGTTCATGTGGATAAAAACATCCAAATGATGGTAGACTTTTTTGTTTCTTGTGCTGATAAAAAAAGATAAAGACCTTAGCCTTTTATTTGACATGAAAATATTACAATCTGTACTTGCTTTATTGTTCTTGGTCTCAATCAATGTGACGGCTCAGGAAATACTTCCGTTATATCGGGGGGATGTCCCAAACTCAAAAAAGACTACTTCCAATAATGTTGGCGAAAGTTATGCATCGGGGATGTACCAAAATGTGACAAAGCCAACACTCGAAATATATCTTCCGGCTAAAGACAAGGCTACAGGGGCCGCAGTCGTAATTTGTCCGGGTGGAGGCTATAGTGTAATTGTATACCAGGGAGAGGGTATCTCAACAGCTAAAGAATTAGCAAAAAATGGTATCGCTGCATTTGTTCTTAAATATCGTATTCCGGATGAGTTAACTATGGACGATAAGAAAACAGGTCCTTTGCAAGATGCTCAGCAAGCCATTAAGGTGGTAAGAGAAAATGCATCTAAATGGGGAGTTGAACCGAATAAAATTGGAATTATGGGTTTTTCGGCCGGAGGTCATTTAGCATCTACTGAAGCTACTCATTTTAAAAGTGCATTAATCGAAAACGGTAATAAGACCAGCTTACGTCCCGATTTTCAAATTCTGGTATATCCTGTAATAAGTATGCAAGAGAAATTGACTCATGCCGGGTCAAGAAATCAGTTACTGGGAAACAATCCTTCAAAAGAAACTGTAGATTTATACTCTAATGAATTGCAGGTTGATGAAACTACACCTCCTGCATATATAACACACGCCGCCGATGATAAAACGGTTGATGTAGATAACTCTATCAATTATTTTGAATCTTTACGTCATCATAATGTGTCAGTAGAAATGCACATTTATCCGAAAGGCGGACACGGTTTTGTGTTTGGTCATCCAGGCTGGATGGATCCATTATTTAAATGGATGGCGGATTCTAAATTAAGTAACAAATAAATCATAATCTTATAAATTCTGAATATCATGAAACAGTTAACTCTCTTTTTATTGGCATTTATAGCGTTTAGCTATAATGCCAGTTCGCAAAATGTGGTGACACCGGCACCACTTGGTTTCGACATTGTACGGGAAGATATTCCTCATGGAAAAATAGATACAATTACGTACAATTCTAAAACGGTGGGAGTAAAGCGGAGAGCACTTATATATACACCTCCCGGATATTCAAAAAATAAAAAGTACCCTGTTCTTTATTTGTTGCACGGTATTGGTGGCGACGAAAAAGAATGGTTCAATCAGGGACAACCTCAGGTTATTCTCGACAACCTTTACGCTGAGAAGAAAGTTGAACCTATGATTGTAGTATTGCCTAACGGACGCGCGATGAAAGATGATCGTGCTATCGGTGATGTGTATGGCAAAGCAGCTGCTTTTGCTACTTTTGAACAAGACTTGCTTAAAGACCTGATTCCTTATGTTGAAAAGACTTACTCTGTAATCAAAGATAGCGAACACCGGGCTATTGCCGGTTTATCGATGGGTGGAGGGCAGTCGTTGAACTTTGGTCTTGGAAATCTTGATAAATTTGCATGGGTTGGCGGATTTTCATCGGCTCCTAATACCAAACTGCCTCAGGAATTGATGCCAAAACCGCAAGAAGCCAAAGCTAAACTGAAGCTGCTTTGGATTTCATGTGGTGATAAAGATGGCTTGATGAGTTTCAGCAAGCGGACTCACGATTATATGAAAGTCAATGGAGTTCCTCATATTTTTTACGTAGATCATGGTTATCATGATTTTAAAGTATGGAAGAACAGCCTTTATATGTATTCTCAACTGATCTTTAAACCGGTTGATGTGACATCATTTGATAAAATCAGTAACGTCGGTCGACCGGCTGAAACAAATGTACGGTCAGCCAGATATCCACAAATTTTACCCGACGGTCGTGCTGTCTTCAAGATTAAAGCACCTGAAGCTCAAAAGGTACAACTAGATCTGGGTAAAAAATATGATATGGTAAAAAATAATGAAGGCATTTGGGAAGCAACTACCGATTCGTTAAGTGAAGGTATTCATTATTATTCTTTGATTATTGATGGCGTATCTGTAGCTGATCCTGCTAGTGAAGCTTTCTATGGTATGGGGCGTATGGCGAGCGGTTTTGAAGTGCCTTTCAAAGGAGATAGTTATTACGAAGAAAAGAATGTTCCTCATGGTGATATTCGAATAAAACGTTATTATTCAAATGTAACAAATTCATGGCGTAATTTTTACATGTACACTCCTTCGGGATACGATCAGAATCCAACAGAAAAATATCCGGTATTATACATTATGCATGGTGGCGGTGAAGATCAACGTGGATGGGCTACTCAAGGTAAAACAGATTTGATTCTCGACAATCTGATTGCCGCAAAAAAGGCAGTTCCTATGATTGTAATTATGGTCGACGGGAATTTTCCATTGAATGGTTTCGGCGAAGAATCGTTGAAAGTGTTTGAAAAAGAGTTGAAGCAAAGCATTATTCCATTTGTAGAAAAAAATTACAGGGTAAAAGCAGAAACACAATATCGTGCGCTTGCCGGCTTGTCGATGGGTGGAATCCAAACGCTTTATGCAGGTATGAGAAATACCGACATGTTTTCGTACCTGGGAGTATTCAGTTCAGGTTGGTTTGCCAGCCAAAAAGAACTTACCGATCCGCAGTACGAATACTGGAAAAACAATGCCGATAAGATCAATACCAATCTGAAACAATTATGGATTTCTCAGGGAGGTAAGGAAGATATTGCCTGGCAAAATTGTCAGATTATGCGTTCGAAACTGGATGAGATGAATATTAAATACGCTTACAGCGAATATCCCGGAGGACATAGCTGGCCGGTTTGGAGAAATAATATCTTTAATTTTGCTCAGGTATTGTTCAAATAAATGTTTGCATATAATACTAAGTACCTGGATAAATATAATGTCGCATAATTATATCAAAGAGAAAAGAAGATTAGAACGCGGATAAACGCTGATCTAGCGGATTTTTATACGGATTTTAATTTCGACAAGTCGAAATGATTTTCAATAGTTTAGACTCTTATCAGTCATGCTTGCATGACTAAGATCAGTTTTAGATCCGTTTAATTATTATCCGTTCTTATCCGCTCAATCCGTAAAATCAGCGTTCTATTCTTTTTTTAATACGACATTATATTATTCTGCTTACTTAGAAACTTCATAAACTACATAAAATGAAACTACACAAGCTTTTTCCTGTTGCTATTTGGGGAATGTTGCTGCTCGGTACGACTGCAAATGCTCAATTGCCAACTGTTACACTCAAACTTGATCAACCGGGTTTCGCTGTTCCAACGAAACTTTATGGATTGATGACCGAAGAAATTAATTTTTCGTACGACGGTGGCCTTTACGCCGAATTAATTCGCAACCGTTCATTTAAAGATAATCCAATGAACCCTGAACATTGGGCATTGGTACAAGACGGTGATGCAAAAGGAAAGATTTTGCTGGATAGACAAAATCCGGTGAACGATGTTCTTTCAGTTTCATTACAATTAGACGCTCAAAATGCAGGTTCAAGAATCGGTGTTGCAAACGACGGTTATTGGGGTATTCCGGTTCGCCCAAAAACCACGTATACCGCTTCTTTTTACGCTAAATCAACTACATCTTCTCCATTAATGCTCAGCATTGAAAGTATTGATGGAAAAACGGTTTATGCCAAAGCACAAAGCAAAGCTATTGGGAGTGAGTGGCAACAATATCAACTTACACTTACTACGGCAGCAGATGTAGCCCCAACAGCAAATACCCGTTTTGTGATTTCAACAACTGATGCAGGTAAATACTGGTTCAGTTTGGTATCTCTATTTCCACCAACATACAATAATACTTCTAATGGAAACCGACCAGATATAATGAAGTTACTGGCCGACATGAAACCATCTTTCTTACGATTTCCCGGTGGTAATTATCTGGAAGGTGATTATTTCTCCAGTCGTTTTGATTGGAAAAAGACAATCGGAAAATTAGACCAACGACGCGGACACCAAGGTCCGTGGGGTTACCGTTCGACTGATGGTATGGGTTTATTGGAATTTCTTATGTGGTGTGAAGATTTAAAGATGGAGCCGCTTTTGGCAGTATTTGCCGGATACACCCTTAAAGGTGATTATTTAGATGATCCGGCACTTTTACAGCCATTTGTCAACGAGGCGCTTGAAGAGATAGAATATGTTATTGGTGATCAATCAACCAAATGGGGTGCTGTGCGCGCAAGAGACGGGCATCCGGCACCTTTTCCTCTTTCTTACATTGAAATAGGTAACGAAGATGGTTTTGATCGTTCGGGTAGTTACGAAAAACGTTTCAATCAGTTTGCTGCAGCTATTCGGGCTAAGTATCCTCAGTTGAAAATCATTTCTACAGTTGGTGGAAAGAACGATTGGCTTTCAGGTCGTTTCCCAGTTCCTAAAGACCCAGATTTAGTAGATGAGCATTTCTACCGCAATTCGATTGAAATGCAGGAAATGGCATCAATATATGATAAATACGATAGAACTGGACCCAAAATATTTGTAGGCGAATGGGCTACACGCGAAGGTTTCCCAACCACAAACTTTAACTCGGCTCTTGGTGATGCTGCTTTCTTAACCGGACTGGAGCGCAATTCCGATTTGGTATTGATGCATTGTTATGCACCGCTTTTTGTGAATGTAAATCCCGGGGGTATGCAGTGGAAATCTGATTTGATCGGATACGATGCACTTACCAGCTTTGGCTCTCCGGCTTATTACGTTCAAAAAATGTTCAGTAATAATCTTGGAGATCAGGTTGTGAAATTTGAAGCGAAAGATCTTCCGACTCAACTAAAAAAAACAAATGCACGTGACTCTGCGGCAGGAGTAGAGCCTAAAACAATTCCGGCTATGTTTTTCTCAGTGACTAAAAACTCTAAAGCTGGAATTATTTATTTAAAAGTGGTGAATTCAACTGCAATTGCTCAAAAAGTAAAATTAGATATACAAGGAATTGCCGGTGTGGCTTCAAAAGGAACGGCCATTACGCTGAAAGCTGTTAGCACAGAAGACACAAATTCAATTACTGAGCCACATAAAATTGTGCCTGTAACAACCAGTATAAAAGGATTGGGTAAGCATTGCGAGCAAAGTTTTCCAGCTTATTCAATTACAGTACTTCAAATACAAGGCAAATAAGATTAAGCTTGTGATATGAAAACAATCAAATTCTCTATACTATTTTTTATCACGGTACTTTTGCCTTTGAATCAGTCCAACGCGCAGAAAGGTGGTAAACTCAAAATGTGGTATGATAAACCGGCTAAGGTGTGGAACGAAGCACTTCCTATAGGTAATGGTCGAATCGCTGCAATGGTTTTTGGTGATCCTGCCAAAGAGAGGCTACAACTCAACGAAAGCTCTTTTTGGTCGGGTGGACCCTCCCGAAACGATAACCCTGATGGGTTGAAAGGGCTGGATTCGATTCGCTATTCTGTTTTCAATGGCAATTATTCGCAGGCTAATAACTTGTCGAATAAATTTTTGACGGCAAAGCAGTTGCATGGTTCCATGTTTCAGGTTATTGGAAACCTTAATCTTGCATTTGATGGAACTGAAAATTATACCGATTATTATCGGGAACTTGATTTGGAAAGAGCCATTTTTACTACCACCTATAAAGTAGGGAATGTTAGCTACAAAAGAGAAGTTTTTGCGTCTCAACCCGATCAGGTGATTGTGCTGAAGTTAACTGCCAGTGAATTGGGAAAACTTTCTTTTACGGCTAATTTTGATAGTGAGTTGCAGAAAAGCGTAAAAGCTTTGGACGCGCATACGCTTGAGATGACCGGACTGTCGGGTACTCATGAAGGTGTAACCGGACAAGTTAAGTTTGATACGCGGGCAAGGATTATTACTTCAGGAGGTTCAACAACCGTCTCTTCCGACAAAATCAATGTGAGTAATGCTAATGAAGTAACTATTTTAATCTCAATTGCCACCAACTTTGTAAATTATAAAACTTTGACGGCCAACGAGCTTGAAAAGTGTAGTAAGTATCTTGCTTCAGCCGAAACAAAAGCATATCCAACTTTATTGAAGAACCATATTACTGCTTATCAAAAATATTTCAAACGTGTAAACTTTGATTTGGGAACATCAGCAGCTGCTCAGTTGCCAACCGATCAGAGAATAAAGAACTTTTCGAAAAGTGTCGATCCTGAGTTGGTTTCCATGTATTATCAGTTTGGACGTTATTTGCTGATAAGTTCGTCGCAGCCTGGTGGGCAGGTTGCCAATTTACAAGGTATATGGAACGGAAGTAACAATCCGGTCTGGGATAGTAAATACACGATCAATATCAATACCGAAATGAATTATTGGCCGGCTGAAAAGTGCAATCTGACTGAAATGCATGAGCCGTTGGTTCAGATGATCAAGGAACTTTCGGAGTCAGGTAAAGAAACCGCTAAAGTAATGTATGGTAGTAATGGTTGGGTAGCCCATCATAATACGGATATATGGCGAATAACGGGTGTGGTTGATTTTGCCGATGCCGGTCAATGGCCTATGGGGGGTGCCTGGTTATCTCAACATTTATGGGAAAAGTATTTATATAGTGGCGATTTGAAATACCTCGATTCCGTTTACCCTGTATTGAAATCGGCCTGTGAATTTTACAAAGATTTTCTTATTGAGGAACCTACTCATAAATGGTTGGTTGTAAGCCCTTCTATATCTCCGGAAAACACTCCTGCAGGGCATCCTAGTGCTTTAGTTGCTGGTTGTACTATCGATAATCAACTGCTTTTCGATTTATTTACTAAAACCATTAAGACAGCCAAACTGTTGAAAAAAGACCCTGCTCTTGTGGCTGATTTTCAAAAAATTCTTGATCGTCTTCCTCCTATGCAAATCGGCCGGTTGGGTCAATTACAGGAGTGGTTGGAAGATTGGGATAATCCTAAAGATCAGAACAGACATGTATCGCACCTGTATGGTTTATTTCCAAGCAACCAAATATCACCTTTTAATACACCCAAATTATTTGATGCAGCCCGTACCTCACTAAACTATCGGGGTGATGTTTCAACGGGTTGGTCAATGGGTTGGAAAGTGAATTTCTGGGCCCGTCTTTTGGATGGTAATCATGCCCGCAAGCTTATTGCAGACCAACTGACATTGGTTGATCCGTTTAAAGGCGGTTTTGGTGGAGGTGGCGGAACTTATCCAAATTTCTTCGATGCGCATCCGCCATTCCAGATTGATGGAAACTTTGGTTGTACTTCGGGTATTACGGAGATGCTCCTTCAAAGTCAGGATGGAGCTATTCATATATTGCCTGCATTGCCTGATGACTGGAAAAAAGGAAGTATTACCGGATTACGGGCTTACGGAGGTTTCGATGTAAGTATCGTATGGGAGAATAATCAGGTACAGAAAATCAACATTACATCGCATTTGGGTGGAAATTGCCGCCTACGTGTTCCTAATGATGTTGTTTTGGTCAATGGAAAAGCACTGAAGCAAGCCGTGGGGGAAAATCCAAATCCGTTCTTTGCAACGGTTAAGGTCAAAGACTCGTTGATTTCAGCAAAAGCAAGTCTTAATGAAGTGAATCTTAAACCTACATTGTTGTACGATTTGCCTACGGAAGCTGGTAAAACATATAGCATTATCTGTAAGAAATAGGGATATTGCTTTGAATAGACTTTACCCAAAAGCCGTCTCTTTTTAATGAGATGGCTTTTGGGTCAAATTATAAGTCAGGGAAATAACATGGACGAGACGCGGGATGAAGCAGGAGCAATCCGGGGTGAAAATCCGAAAAGGTGACCCTGTATAAGCTAAATTTTAGCTACGATTTTTGAAATCTTGGGTGATTTTTCCGAAATTTTGGGTGACATAAAGAAAAAAGCACCCAACATGGAGAAGAAAGCACCCAACATAGAGAAGAAAGCACCCAACATAGAGAAGAAAGCACCCAACATGGAGAAGAAAGCACCCAACATGGAGAAGAAAGCACCCAACATAGAGAAGAAAGCACCCAACATGAAGAAGAAAGCACCCAACATAGAGAAGAAAGCACCCAACATAGAGAAAAAAGCACCCAACATGAAGAAGAAATCACCCAACATAGAGAAGAAAGCACCCAACATAGAGAAGAAAGCACCCAACATAGAGAAAAAAGCACCCAACATGAAGAAGAAAGCACCCAACATAGAGACGAAATCACCCAACATGAACAAGAAATCACCCAACATAGACAAAGAATCACCCAACATGGATGAAATCTGATAGTATAGAAGTTAATTAAATAATATCATACACATGAAAAAAGAACTGTTATTAGTTTTAGGATTTTTCCTGGTCGTAAACCTATGGGGACAGCAATTGCCCTACCAAAACCCGGCTCTGACATCCGAACAAAGAGCTAAAGATTTAATCTCGCGCTTAACCTTGAGCGAAAAGGCCACGTTGATGTGCGATATATCGGATGCTATCCCGCGCATGGGAATAAAGAAATTTAACTGGTGGAGTGAAGCTTTACACGGTTTTGCCAACAATGGGAATGTTACTGTTTTTCCCGAACCGGTTGGCATGGCAGCTTCTTTCGATGATAAGCTGGTTTATACTATTTTCAATGCAGTTTCAGATGAAGCGCGAGCTAAATATAATGAAGCAACTCAAAAGGGACTGGAAAATAAACGGTTTTTAAGTCTTTCAGTTTGGACTCCGAATGTAAATATCTTTCGTGATCCTCGCTGGGGGCGGGGCCAGGAAACGTATGGCGAAGATCCTTATCTGACTTCGCGTATGGGAGTTTCGGTGGTGAAAGGTTTACAAGGACCTGCCGATTCAAGATACAAAAAGCTTTTGGCTTGTGCCAAGCATTTTGCTGTTCACTCGGGTCCCGAATGGAGTCGTCACTCGCTAAACATAAACAATCTTGATCCGCGTGACTTGTGGGAAACGTATCTTCCTGCTTTCAAAGCCTTGGTTCAAAAATCCGATGTGCGTCAGGTGATGTGTGCTTATCAGCGTTTGGATGATGAGCCTTGCTGCGGAAATACACAATTGCTTCAACGGATTTTGAGAGATGAATGGGGTTATAAGTATATGGTTGTTGCCGATTGTGGTGCAGTGTCCGATTTTTATACCAGTCACAAAGTTTCGTCGGATGCTGTTCATGCTGCTTCCAAGGGTGTTTGGGCCGGAACAGATGTTGAATGTCAATGGGCTGACCATATTTATAAGCAATTACCAGAGGCCGTTGCAAAAGGTTTGATTACCGAAGAAGAAATAAATAAGCATCTGTTGCGGGTGTTGATTGGTCGTTTTGATTTGGGCGAAATGGATGACGACGCATTGGTTCCATGGTCTAAAATCCCCATGTCGATTGTGAATAATGATGAGCACCGGAAACTTGCGTTGGATATGGCTCTTAAATCAATGACACTTCTTCAGAATAAAAATGATATTCTTCCACTTGCTAAATCAAAAAGAATAGCGGTAGTTGGCCCCAATGCCAACGATAAACCAATGTTATGGGGAAATTATAATGGAACTCCGGTAAGAACAATTACAATTCTTGATGGTATTACTTCCAAACTCTCTGCCGATAAGGTAATCTATGAGAAAGGATGCGATTTGGTAGAGGATAAAGTAACCGAAAGTTATTTCTCACAATGTTCAATTGATGGCAAGAAAGGGTTTAAGGTTAGCTATTGGAATAATAAAAACCTTACAGGTGACATTGTTGCCACACAACAGATTGTAGATCCAATAAAATTAACTACTGCCGGGCAACACGAATTTGCGACCGGAGTACGTCTCGAAGGTTTTTCGGGCAAGTATGAAACTGAATTTACACCATCAAAGAGTGAAGATCTTGTATTCACGTGTGGTGCTACCGGATATTTTGAATTATTGGTAAATGGAAAATCTCTTGCTAACTATAATAATTGGAGAACGCTTCCTACGCGAATTCCATTCAACGTGGAAAGCGGAAAGAAATATAAGATTGAAATTCGTTATGCCCAACTAAACAATTGGGAGGCTAATCTTGAATTTAATTTAGGAAAAGAAGTAGATGTTGACTATACCGATCTTATAAAGAAGCTTCAGGGAACTGATGTTGTGGTATTTGTTGGTGGACTTTCCACCCAACTGGAAGGCGAAGAAATGCCGGTTTCGTATCCGGGTTTCAAAGGCGGCGATCGCACCGATATAGAACTTCCGGCTGTACAACGTAATTGTTTAAAGGCTTTGAAACAAGCCGGTAAAAAGGTAATTTTCGTGAACTGTTCAGGTTCTGCCATTGCCCTGGTTCCCGAAACACAGAGTTGCGACGCTATCCTTCAGGCTTGGTACGGTGGTGAGTCAGGCGGTCAGGCAGTGGCAGATGTACTCTTTGGCGATTATAATCCATCAGGCAAACTGCCCATCACTTTTTATAAGAGCTTGAAGCAATTGTCCGATTTCGAAGATTATTCTATGAAAGGCCGCACCTATCGTTATATGTCCGATCCGTTGTTTCCATTTGGTTTTGGGCTAAGCTATACCACTTTCTCGATAGGTAATGCTAAATTCAGTAACACGGCGATTAAAACTAACGAATCTGTGGAGCTAACCATTCCGGTTTCCAATAAGGGTAAACGCAACGGAACTGAAATTGTACAGGTGTATGTTCGGAAGATGAATGACACCGATGGACCGCTTAAAACTTTAAAAGGCTTTCAGCGGGTTGATGTAGCTGCCGGAAAAACCGCCCAGGCTGTAATCAATCTTCCTTACAATTCATTCGAGTTTTTCAATCGGACCACCGGAAAAATGGATGTAGCTGCAGGAGAGTATGAAGTTTTATACGGAAGCAGTTCCGATGCTAAAGATTTAAAAACAACAAAAATTATTGTAAGCGAATGAAATCTAAGATAATATTGGGTTTTGTCCTGTTAAGTTCACTGACTGTGTTTTCTCAGAAAACAACAGTTGTTTCGCCCAATCAAAAAGTAAGTGTCGGGCTTTACAACATGCAAAATGCTGAAGTAGGTGAGTGGTATTTGAAAGTAGGGTATTCAAATAATGGACAAACAAGTGAAGTTATTCCGAAAATCATTTTAGGACTTTCTCGTGCGGATCAGAATTTTTCAAAAGAACTTAAATTCCAGAAAGCCGCTAAACCGGTCTTAATAACCGAACAATACGCTGCATTGCATGGCAAACGGTCCAAATGTAGCAATTCGGCGAACGAAACGGTTGTTTCTTTTGAGAATCCGGGAAAAGCTAAATTGAACCTGATTATCAGAGCTTACAATGATGGTGTGGCATTTCGTTATGAGTTTCCCGAAAAGCAAGGCTCTTTTGTGATGAATGATGAACTGACAGCTTATTCCATTCCTGATAGTACAAAACGATGGATGGAAAAATTTAATCCGGCCAATGAAGGTCTTTATTCAACCATGAAAGATGGAAACACTCAGCAAGACTGGGGTTATCCTTCACTGTTCAATACTGCTGATAAAAATAGTTGGTTTTTGATCCATGAGGCCGATTTAAACCGTAATTACTGCGGCTCTAAGCTGAGTAATGTTGCTGATAAATCGATGTATAAAATTACTTTTCCGGATCAGTGGAATGGGAGAGGAATAGGTGAATCAAAACCAACTATCACGCTCCCCTGGAAGTCGCCGTGGCGTGTAGTTATTGTGGGTAGCCTAGCCGATATTGTAGAATCTACGCTGGTCGATGACGTTTGTCCTCCTTCTGTTGTAACTAAAACAGACTGGATAAAACCGGGCATTGCATCCTGGAATTACTGGTCGAGCAACCACGGAACCAAGGACTTTAAAACGGTATGCGAGTTCGCCGATTTGGCTGCAACAATGGGCTGGCCTTACACCTTGCTCGATTGGGAATGGGATGCCATGGGCAACGGAGGAAAATTGGAAGATGCTTTAAAATATATTCATTCTTTAGGCGTAAAACCGTTGATGTGGTATAACTCAGGAGGAGATCATACCTGGGTTTCGGCTACCCCCAAAGATAGAATGTTGACGCACGAAAACCGGCAGGCTGAGTTTGCCAAACTAAAGAAATTGGGTGTTGCCGGAGTGAAGATTGACTTTTTCGAGAGCGAAAAACAAAACATGATTAAGTATTATCTCGATATTTTGGATGATGCTGCAAAATTTGATATGATGGTTTATTTTCACGGTTGTCTGGTTCCCCGTGGATGGGCACGTACGTATCCGCACCTGATGACTTACGAAGGCGTGCGAGGAGCCGAATGGTATAACAATGGTCCGGAATTTACCACAACTGCACCCGAACACAATACCATTTTACCGTTTACACGGAATGTAGTTGGTGCTATGGATTATACACCCGTAACTTTTACCAACTCTCAATTTCCGCATACAACATCGTACGGGCATGAACTTGCGCTTAGTGTAGTGTTCGAGTCGGGTTTTCAGCACATGGCTGATCGTCCTGAAGGTTATTACGATTTGCCCGATGCAGCTAAACATTTTCTGATGGAAGTTCCGAATGCATGGGACAATACCAAACTCGTTGACGGATATCCCGGAAAGGACTTGATTATTGCCCGGAATAAGGGTAATGTCTGGTACATTGGCGGTATTAGTGCCGGAAGATATCCCGAAGAAAAAACGCTAACATTCAGTTATCTGCCAGAGAATGTAAAATATCGACTCATATTAATAGCAGACGGTGAACATGATAAAAAATTAGTGACACAATACATGGTAGTTGATAAATCAAGTACTGTAAAAGTAAGATTATTGGGCAGAGGTGGTTTTGCAGCTTCTCTGAAACCGGTTCAGTAATTTATACAATTGGCTTTTTAGTAAACATAGTTTATCGAACTTAAAATGAAGATAAATAGATATTTAATATTGCATCTATAAATACTTAACAATTGAGTATGCGTCTAAATTATGTCCTCTAAGAATATAATAACAGGGATTGCAAATTAACATTGTGTTATTTAATCTTCTTACTAAAAAAATAAATTATGGAGAAAATATTTACTGTCTTTATTCTATTGTGTCTGTTTTCGTCATTGGGCTTGGAAGCTCAAAACTTGCAGAAAGTTAAAAATTATATGTGTGGGATAATGATGATAATACCTGATAGCCTGTTGTCAAGAGAAATGTGTCAGACTAAATATGAGATAATATATTATTTTTTACTCTTATACCAATGTTGTAGAAGGTCTGCTTGTGTATAAACCAGACAACAGTAATAGAAATTATAAGAAGCTCCCTAAGCACTATATTGATCATATTGTAAATGATGTTAATAAATTTAATAATTTGACTGATACTACCGGACAAAATGAATAAGAATACATTAGCTAAGCTTCCGAAATGAAAACACATATACTATTATAATCAACAAACCCGATAAATCTATTTAAAAATGAAACGAACAAAACTTATTCTTTTTCTACTAAGTCTTATTGCAATTGGCGGAATAGCGCAAAAGCGAATGGTAGTGAATCCTGGCTACGAAGTAAAAAACACAGGAATCGATAATGTAGCTAAAATAGAGCTGACCGATACAGCCACTCTGCTTACGATGCACATTACTTTTGTACCTCACTGGTGGACAAGCTACGACAGTACGTATGTAATCCGCGACTGCGCTACCGGCACAGAATACAAGCTAAAAAAACTAATAGGTGGAGAATTGAATAAATATATCTGGATGCCCGACTCGGGCGATAGTACCGTTGTGCTGGTGTTTCCTCCACTGCCGGCATCCGTAAAAAAAATAGATTATAATAAACAGATTTTCGGCATCTCGCTCGACCAAACCGTAACCGCAACTCGTAAACCGGCCATGGTGTCGCCCGCTATCGACAAGTGGATAAAGGAGCAATTGGCCAAAGCTCCTAAAAAAACATTAGAGACCTATGAACTGTCCTCTTTTTTTACCGAAAAGCAGAGTCGGCTGATTGGTTGTATAAAAGGCTACGATACTCGATTGGGCTTTACAACCGGAATTATTTATGCCAACAATACGCTTACCCGCGAAGATTACCCTATTGTGGTCAAGATAGAACCCGATGGACGTTTCGAAGCTGAAATTCCGATGAACATGCCAACATACACGGAGGCAATGTTCAACAAACACTATTACATTCCATTCTATATCGAACCCGGACAAACCCTGAGCATGATTCTCGACTGGGACGAATTCCTTACTGCCGACCGAAAACGCAATATCCGTTACCAGTTCAACCGAGTCGAATACAGAGGAGCACTTGCATCGCTCAACAATGAATTGTTGGCTTACCCAGCCTGCCAGTTTAGTTACGAAGCATTCGACAAAAAGAGAAAAACTATGGCTCCGCTCGACTTTAAAGCCGATCAGTTGAAAGAATATGAAAACATCATGGCACATTATAATGAGTATGCGAAACAACACGCTTTGTCACAAAAGGCGAAGACCCTGCTCTGCAATAAAATCATGCTCAAAAATGCCAATAATCTTTTCAATTATGCAATGAGCAGGGAGTATTACGCCAAACAAGACACTGCCAATATGATACTGAAGATGCAGATCCCCACTTCGTATTACGATTTCTTGAAACAATTACCACTTAACGATCCAAGCCTGTTGGTTGGTGACGAATTTAGTGAATTTATCAACCGATTTGAATTCAATGAATTGTTCCAGAGCACACAGAAACAATTTTACGTAACCCAAAATAAAAATCGACCGAAACCGGAAAAGAATCTGTTGGAGTATATGGACGAAGAAAAAATACAGATTAGTCCTGAAGAACGCAAACTTTTAACTGTAGCGCTAAAACAACATCTTACCGACGACGATCGAAAGCAATTGGGAGAAATGCGCGAAGTGTCGAAAAACTTCAGCGAAAAGCATAACGAGCAAATAAAGGAATATTCTAAAAAATATATCAAACCTCTCATTAAACCCAAAACCACTGACAATGAAATAGAAATTTGGAAACTAAAAGATAGTATTATGACCAACGAACTGAGGCTTCAACCCACGCTAACCAGTGAAATAGCCAAAGTGCGCTCGCTTGTTTATTCATTTAAAAATGCTCCATCGAAAGAGAATGCTAATGAGCTGTGGAATACCCTTAAAGAAGGCATCAAAACCCCTTATTTAATCAAAACAGGTCAAGGCTTGTTGGATCAGGCTTTTCCTGATACAAAAGTTACATCACAGGCACTACCCAACAATACTGGTGCAGATGTTTTCCGGAAAATCATCAATCCGTTCAAGGGAAAAGTGTTGTTCATCGATTTTTGGGCTACTACCTGCGGTCCATGTGTGGCTGGGATTAAGCAAATGAAAGCTACCCGTGAAAAATACGCTGCCAATACCGACTTCGATTTTATCTTCATCACCGACCAGAAAAGTTCGCCCGAAAAAGATTACAACGACTTTGTGAAAGAGCAAGAGATGAGAAACACTTACCGCATTTCTACTGACGACTTCAACGTGCTGCGCCAACTGTTTAAGTTCAACGGAATACCACATTATGTAGCAATTGACTCCAAAGGTGATATGCTTAAGGACGAATTTGAAATGTGGAATTTCGAAACAGAATTGGGGAAAATATTGCCGGCATACAAGAAATGAAAATATCTGACATCTCGATTGGTTCAAAAAATAACCTGCAATACACGCCGGTGGCAATTCAAAAGCTGTACAAAAGCTGTATTTCATCAGGTGATACTTATTGCTTTTTGTAACAAGTATTATATCGTGGGTAACATCTCAATGTTCAATCTTTGTAGATTCTATTAAGCATTTCTAGTGTAAATGCTTGATAGAATCTAACTTTATTTAAACGGCATCATTTCAACAATTATCTAATAGTATAAATTGCGAGTCTAAATTTAAAACCGATATCCTGATATTTGTATTATTTTTGTTGTACTTAAAAATGAATAATGAGTAGAGTAAATCTGAAATTATGTATTTATAAATAAGGTAATTATCATTCAAAGTGAGCATGAGTGAAACTATTCATGCAGGATATAAAAATGGTATTACGTGATTAATAAAAAATGTATGAGAAAAATCACTTTTTTTGTTGCAGGATTATTCCTGTCGTTTAGCGGATTAGCTTTAGCACAGCAACCGGCTCCCGTTCAGGTAGAGCAAGGTAGAGTACAGGGAACGTTTGAAGAAGGGCTCTCTGTTTACAAAGGGATTCCTTTTGCCGCACCTCCGGTGGGCGACCTTCGTTGGCGGGCTCCTCAGCCTGCTGCAAAATGGGCGGGTGTTAAACAAACCACTAAATATGCTCCTGGTCCTATACAGGGAGGTAATCCTCCTTCTGGTAAGAGTGAAGATTGTCTGTACCTGAACGTTTGGACGCCGGCAAAGTCGGCAAAAGAAAAAGTTCCTGTTCTTGTATGGATTTACGGAGGTGGATTTGGTGCAGGTGCTACATCGGAATGGCCTTACAGCGGAGAAAAACTTGCAAAGAAGGGCGTTGTATTAGTTAGTATTGCCTACAGGGTAGGTCAGCTCGGTTTTTTCTCGCATCCGGAACTAAGTGCCGAAAATCCACAACATGCTTCGGGTAATTACGGATTATTAGACATGATTGCCGGGCTGAAATGGATCAAAAAGAATATCGCGGCTTTTGGCGGTGATCCGGATAAAGTCACAATTTTTGGTGAATCAGCCGGAGGTATTGCCGTTAGTATGTTATGCGGATCACCTTTGGCTAAAGGCTTGTTTCAGGGTGCAATTTCCGAAAGTGGTGGCTCATTTGGACCTTCGCGTCAAACTCAAACTTATCCGGGCGAAAATATGAAACGCCTGAAAGATGCCGAAAAAGATGGCGAAGCTTATTTAAAAAGTGCCGGAGCTTCTTCCGTTGCAGACTTGCGTAAAATGGATGCAGATAAACTTCCATCACGTGGATTTGGCGGATCATGGCCCATTGTGGATGGATACGTTATCACCGACGATCAACACAAACTCTATGAAGCCGGAAAATATAACGATGTTCCGGTTCTGATAGGTTATAATTCCGACGAAGGCGCCAGCTTTTCGCCCGGACGAACTCCCGAAGAATATATTCACGGCGTTAAAGCGCGCTATGGTAAGTTTGCCGATGATTTAATAAAAGCTTATCCGGTTGGAACGGATAATGTTCCAAAAACGGCAAGAGATTTGGCTCGTGACGCAGCTTTCGGTTGGCAAACATGGAGTTGGGCACGTCTTCAGGCAAAAACCGGTAAATCGAAAGTCTTTTACTATTATTTCGATCAACACCCCGAAAATCCGGAAGGTTCACCACGGGCAGGTTATGGTTCGCCTCACGGGCAAGAAGTGGCCTACGTATTTCAACATCTAAACCCATCGAATCCTCAAACGACGAAGAGTGACATTGAAATTTCTGACGCTATGAGCACTTATTGGACCAACTTTGCCAAATATGGTCATCCGAATGGTGCAGGCGTTCCCCTGTGGCCGGCTTTCAGCGATGCTAATCCGGTATTGATGTATTTCGAACAAATTCCTCACACAGGTCCGGTTCCAAGTGCCGAATCACTCAACGTGTTGGATCGTTATTTCGAGTGGAGACGCACTCCGGAAGGTGAAGCTTGGGCTAAGTAATAATTAAATGTCAGTATAATAGTTTGTTAAATTTAAAAGGATGAAAAGAAAACTAGGATTGTTTGTATTCGTTGCATTACTCATTTCGAATATGAACGTTTTTTCGCAAGATAAAGATTTTTACATTTATTTATGTCTGGGACAATCCAATATGGAAGGTAATGCCCGAATTGAAACCCAAGACTCCATTTCAGTAGATAGCCGCTTTCAAGTAATGGCATCTGTAGATTGCTCTAATAATGGAAGAGTTAAAGGAAACTGGTATACAGCCGTTCCACCTTTATGCCGATGTCGTACAGGTTTAAGTCCTGCGGATTATTTTGGTCGTACAATGGTTGCCAATCTTCCGAAAGATATAACTGTAGGAGTTATCAACGTGGCTATTGGTGGCTGTAAAATAGAGCTTTTCGATAAAGATAATTACGAATCATATGTTGCTACAGCACCAGATTGGATGAAAAATATGATAAAAGAGTATGATGGAAATCCGTATGGCCGCTTGGTGGAAATGGCAAAATTGGCTCAAAAAGATGGTGTGATCAAGGGTGTTTTGTTGCATCAGGGAGAGTCAAATACAAACGACAGCATCTGGCCGCAAAAAGTAAAAGTTGTTTATGACAATTTGATGAAAGACCTTAATCTTAACTCAAAGAACGTTCCGTTAATTGCCGGCGAACTTGTTAACGAGGATCAGAAGGGCGCTTGTGCAAGTATGAACAAAATTATAGCGACTTTACCAAAAACAATATCAAATTCTTATGTTATATCTTCGGCAGGTTGTCCTCAAAGAGGTGATGGTTTACATTTTACTGTTGCCGGTTACCAAGAATTAGGAAAACGATATGCTGCACAAATGCTATCTTTATTGGGTTATAAAATTGCGAATCCTGAATGAGCTGAAGTATTCAGTAACGATTGGATTTAGCACCTTGCAGGTATATTCAGGATACAGATATTATCTAATTTATAAATTACTAACAAATGAGAAAAATCATATTTATAGCTCTTTTTTTTCTGATCTATTTTTCTTCAAACGGATTTTGTACTCAACTTAAATCGGATACAACCGCTGGAGCTCCAATTCCATCGGAAATAGAAAATCCCGAATTACTTGGGATAAATAAAGAACCATATCATGCCACCTTAATGCCTTATGGCAATTTGCAGGAAGCGTTGGTTGCTAAGCGACATGCATCTTCGCTTTGTCGTACCTTAAACGGAGCATGGAAATTTAATTGGGTGCCACGTCCCGAACAACGTCCGGTCGACTTTTACAAACCGGATTTTGATGTATCTGCCTGGAAAGAAATTCCTGTACCCTCAAACTGGGAGGTGCAAGGATATGGAACACCTTTTTATCGCAATTTGGGATATACGATAAAGAAGGATTATCCGCATGTGATGAGCGAACCTGAAAAATGGTATACATCCTATACAGAGAGAAATCCGGTAGGTAGCTATCGACGTGAATTTGAAGTTCCGGCCGAATGGATTGGTCGCCGTAATTTCATTACATTTGACGGTGTTGACTGTGCTTTCTTTTTGTGGGTAAACGGCGAAAAAATCGGTTTTAGCGTAAACAGTCGCAACGCAGCCGAATTCGATCTTACTAAGTATCTGAAATCCGGTAAAAACATGATTGCTGTTGAAGTATATCAATATAGCTCCGGTACCTGGTTGGAAGATCAGGATATGTTTCGATTGCATGGTATTTTCCGTAATGTAACGCTTTGGAGTGCTCCACAGGTACATATTCGCGATTTCTTTGTAAAACCCGATTTGGATAAAGATTACAAAGATGGAACGCTTGATGTTACGGCTAAAATAAAGAACTATAACGATAAAGCTGCCAAAGCTCAAACGCTTACTGCAACAGTTTACGATAAAGATGGCAATGAAATAGCCAAGGGTAATGCAATGGGCACTTCGCTCAAAGCTAATCAAGAAGAGGCTTTGAATGTGAAAATGAAGATCACTAATCCATTGAAATGGACTGCTGAAACGCCGAATTTATACACGGTGGTGTTAACCAATTCTGAAGGTGAAATCTTATCTTCAAAAATAGGTTTCCGTAAAATAGAAATCAAAGGTCGTATTTTTACGGTAAATGGAGTGCCTATAAAATTGAAAGGGGTAAACCGTCACGAACACTGGTCGGATGTGGGTCATGCTATCACAGAAGAACAGATGATTAAAGACCTTGAGGTCATAAAACAAGGTAATTGCAACCACATACGTACTTGCCATTATTCCGATGATCCCAGGTGGTATGAGCTTTGTGACGAGTGGGGAATTTGGTTGGTGGCTGAAGCCAATGTAGAATGTCATGGCTACGACGGACGTTTCGATAATGAACCGACCATAAAATCAGCTATTATCGACCGTAATGTCGCTAATATAGAAAATTTCAAGAACCATCCTTCGGTAATCATTTGGTCGTTGGGCAATGAATGTGGTTGGGGAGCTACCCCTAATTTTGTTGCGGCCATGAATGCCGTTAAAGCCATGGATCCTTCGAGACCAATCCACTACGAGCGTTTTGGAACTGGAAAAGGCAATCCTTCAGATTTAGATGGCAGAATGTATGGTACAGCCGAAGATTATGTCAATGTTGCCAAAAACAAGGAATTGACCAAACCATTTTACATCTGCGAGTTTGTACATGCCATGTTTAACTCGATGGGATCACTTGACGAATACTCAAAAGTATTTGACGACAATCCCGAAATTCTTGGTGGTGCGATATGGGAATATCAGGATCAGGCTTTGTGGAATAAACGCGATCCAAAACACCCGATATTAGCCTATGGAGGTGGTTTTGGAGAAGCTCCGAACGACCATTATTTTATACATAAAGGTGTTGTTTCTTACGACCGTTCTACAGCAGGAAACCAGGTTAAACCGCATTATCCTGAAATGAAAAGAGCATTTCAATGGATTGATACCGAATTGACTGATCCGGTTACCGGAGCAATTACAATCAAGAATAAATATCAATTTATTTCTTTAAATGATTTTGATGTGTCGTGGAGTTTGACTGAAGATGGAAAGGAAATAGATAAAGGAACAATAAAGTTCCGTCACATAAATCCCCGGGGTATAGGTTGGGCAAATATTCCTTATAAAGTAGAGCACCCTAAAGCAGGAGCTGAGTATTTTGTGCGTGTTTCATATACACAAAAAGAAAAAACGCTTTGGGCAGACAAAGGATTTGAGGTAGCAGTTGCGCAATTCAAACTGCCAGTTAATACTCCGCCAGTTGTTGAAACAAAAGTAAAAGAATCGGTAAAGTTGGTTCAGAATGCAGAAACAGTAACAATTTCGGGGAAAAACTTCTCTGTCAAATTTAATAAGACAACCGGCTTTATGGATCAGTTGGTTCAAAATGGAATCAATCTTTTGGCTGCTGATGGTTCTCCTAAATTGCATTTATGGCGTGCCTCTCACCGTAATGATGATGAATGGGCATATAACCAGTGGGAGAAATTTGGTATAAACAAACTTAAGTACACCTTAGTAGATTTTAAAGTCGAAACTATTGACAACACTTCAGTGAAGGTAACTTCTACAACAAAAGCCGATGGTAAAGAAGGCTTTGGTGTGTATCATACAGCCAGCTATCTGGTAAAAGGCGATGGAACGATCAAGGTTGATAATCAGGTTGAATTTGTTGGATTCCGTATCAACTTAGCTCGAATTGGTGTGCGTATGTTGCTTGACAAGAAGCTCGACCGTATGGAGTTCTTTGGTCGTGGACCAATGGAAAACTACTCTGACCGCAAGAGTGCTGCAGATGTGGGTGTTTATGAATTGGGTGTAAACGAACAATATGAATATGAAAAACCAATGGAACGTGGTAATCATGAAGAAGTAAGATGGGCAAAATTGAGTGGTAAGGATATGCCTTCTTTAATGATACAGTCTGATGAAAAACTCATGCAAGTGGCGGCTCTTCCTCATACGGATGAACAAATGCAGCCGGTAGAGTATAAAATTGATTTGCCAGCAAGTACAGCGACCGTATTTTGTGTTTCTACCAAGACTTTAGGTGTTGGTTCTAACAGTTGTGGTCCCCGACCACTTGAAAAATTTAAGGTGTTTGCAGACCCGACATCATTTACATATACTATTCATTTACAGCAATAATCCAATTGATAGTGAAAATGAATAGGAAAGTAATCATCACTTCGCTGATTGAGTTTAAAATACAATTATGTGTTAGACTATGACAACTAAAAGCAAATCTCTCAAAGCATTTATATTTATAGGTTCATTGTTAACCGCAATAAATATGCATGCCGAGAGAGAAGTCCTAGCGAACTGGCGTTTTGAGCAGATAAAACACCTCAGGGGTGACTCAGTTTCTATCTCCATAGTGGGTCAATCTCTGACTGCTGGCAACCGCGGTTCGATTGAACCACAACCTTTTGCATTCGATGATTCGGGAAAGGGTAATTTTCTGCAAGCCCAAGGTTCAAAGTCAGCGGCTATTGTGTTTTCAGATAATGTGCCTTCTGCAATAGTAAATGGAAAGCCTAACACCCGGTCGCTTGCCTTGAAAAACGGTGAGTATGTGGTGACATTCGATCGTTCGTTGGCTTATTACGACATGCGGAAAAGTTGGTCGATAGAGGCCAGTTTGAAGTGTAATCTGCTCGGTACCGAACAGGTTTTTCTCTGCAAGGAAGGAGCAAAGGGTCAGTTGGCAGGTGACGTTTCCATTGGCTTTGACAATATGTATAAAAGATACTTTGTTGAGGTAATGTGTGCCGATGGAGTACCTCGTCGCATTGTGGCAGGAGACGATGTAGAAGCAGGCAAGTGGTATGATGTTCGTGCCCAAGCCAATTATGATTCCAAGAATGGACAGACTCAACTTCGCTTTGAAGTGAAATCTTCAGATCAAGCTAATTTCGGAAAGCCATCCACTATTTCATTCAAGGGTTCGGCTCTGAATCGTAACGCCGGCATGTGGGTGATTGGACGTGGATTCCCGGGAGGATTTCCCAATAGTCTTCAAGTGCTTGATGGAGCGATAGATGAGGTGACAATTTTCGGTGAGGCATTGCCTCGTGTAGCCGGTCAAAATCCACTTTTTACGGATGCATTCACCGCCGATCCGGCCATAACAGTTATTGGAAACACGGTTTACGCTTATGTTGGTCAAGATAAAGCGACAGTAGGAGGATGGTTCAACATGCCCAACTGGCTTTGCTACTCAACTACTGATATGAAGAACTGGACTGCTCATGGTCCTGTCCTTGCTGCTAAAGATTTTGTCAATGCAAATAGTGGATCAGCCTGGGCTGCTCAAGTGGTGGAAAAGGACGGCAAGTATTATTACTATGTTACTCTCGACTGCAAAGAAGGTCATTTCATTACAGTAGCTGTAAGTGACAGCCCTACGGGTCCTTTCAAGGAAGCCCTTCCTGGTAAACCACTCATTACCGATGCGATGACTACTGATTCGCACAGACCGAATGCCGATATAGATCCTACAATTTTTATCGACGACGATGGTACTCCGTGGATGGCTTGGGGTAATGGCGACTGTTACATGGTCAAATTAAAGCGTAATATGGTTGAAATTGATGGAGCAATTACTAAAGTGCCATTCAGAAATTATTCAGAAGGTCCATGGCTTTTCAAACGTGGGAGTCTCTATTACATGGTATATGCTGCTGATGCTCCTGGTGAGCAAGCTGAGCAGATTTGCTACTCTACTGCAAAGAAAATTACAGGCCCCTGGACATATGGAGGTTTCATTACAGGCCCTGCAAAACACGGTTTTACTATTCATCCGTCAGTTAACGAGTTTAAGGGACAATGGTATTTTTTCTACCACGATGGTTCTTATACTCTGAATGGAACACCCGGTGGCGATTGTAGGCGTCAGGTTTGTGCAGAACGCCTTTACTTTAATCCTGATGGAAGCATTAAACCAATCACGTTGACAACAGAAGGTGTAAGTCTACCTCCTAAAAAATAGGTAATGAATACTACAACTAAAAAAAATGAAGGATCATATAAATTTAAAATTTTAAAAGTAATTTGTTAATTCAATGGAAAAATCAAATATTAATAATCTTGTTGTAACTACTGCGATTATTTTAATTTCTGCTATAGGTTTGAGAAGTTATGCCGATAATCCAATCATTCAAACTAAATATACAGCCGATCCAGCACCAATGGTTTATAACGATACGGTATTTCTTTATACGAGCCACGATGAAGAGAATGCAGATGTGTTCTTAATGAAAAACTGGCTATTGTATACATCCACCGATATGGTTAACTGGACTGATCATGGACAGGTTGCCTCTCTTTATGATTTTAAATGGGCAGATAAAGCCATTACGGGGTGGGGTGGATTTGAAAACGGTGCATGGGCACCTCAATGTATTGAAAAGGATGGAAAGTTTTACATGTATTGTCCGGTACAGGGAAGAGGTATTGGTGTACTTGTGGCCAACAGCCCCTATGGTCCTTTTACCGACCCAATAGGTAAACCGCTCATTGGTGGAAATTACGACAGCATTGACCCAACCGTATTTATTGATAACGATGGACAAGCCTATCTTTACTGGGGAAACCCTAATTTATGGTATGTAAAACTCAATAAAGATATGATTTCGTTTACTGGTGACCCCATTAAAGATCCTTCGGTTGCAAAAGTGAAGGATCAACCAGATCCATTCCATTATCAGGAGGGACCATGGGCATATAAACGAAACGGAAAGTATTACATGGCCTATGCTTCTACCTGTTGTCCTGAAGGTATCGGTTATGCCATGAGCAATTCTCCTACCGGTCCCTGGCAATATAAAGGAAGCATAATGGATGGAGACCCACGTTCAAGTGGAAACCATCCGGGAATTATCGACTACAAAGGAAGTACCTATGTTTTCGGCTTTAATTATGCTATTGTGAAGCAAACTATGTCGAAACACTACGAACGTCGTTCAGTGTGTGTTGAAAAACTCACTTTCAACAATGATGGTACTATTCAGAAATTGCCTTTCTGGAAAGTAACAAGCGATGCAACCCAATTAAGTACTCTTAATCCCTATGTTCGCATAGAAGCCGAGACAATGGCGTATAGCGATGGTCTCAAAATAACTAAATCTCCGATATGGGAACGTGACGATATCTGGAATCATGGAAAAAAAATGGGTGAGATGAACTTTGTAACATCTATTCATAACGGCGATTACATTAAAGTACAAGGTGTGGATTTTTCAAAAGGAGCATCAACGGTTGATGTTTGTGTTGCGTCTTTATATGGTGGCAAAATTGAAATCCATACAGATAAGATTGATGGACCAATAATGGGGACAATAAACGTAACCACTTCAGGCGAAGGTGATAGATGGAAAACGATCACAACTCCTGTAAAGAGTATTAAAGGAGTGCATGATTTGTTCTTTGTTTTCAGGGGAGAAAAAGATTTGTTCAACTTTGATTGGTGGAAATTTAATGTTCAATAGTAAATTCAAAAAATAATAATATCAAATAGAAAGACATTGATGAAAATAACAAGTAACATCAGATTAGCTGTCATTGCTGGTATCCTAATTATTTCCAGCTTGATAGGTGTTGGTCAGCTATCTGCTCAAACAGTATGGCTTGATCAGTTAGACCTCAGTACTGCTACCCAAGGGTATGGCATTCCAATGAAAAATAGATCTATTGACAATAAGGTACTTACAATCGCTGGTAAGACTTTCGAACGTGGTTTTGGTAGTCATTCTGAAAGTTCTTTGACTATTCTACTCAATGGAAAAGCTACAGAATTCACAGCGCAGGTAGGTATTGACGACGAAGTAGCAGGTCATGAGCCGGCTGCTGAATTTGTTGTATATGGTGATAATAAAAAATTATGGTCGAGCGGTGTAATGCGTTTGGGCGATGCAGCCAGACCTTGCTCAGTGAACCTTGCAAGTGTCCAAAAATTGGAATTGGTCGTAACCGATGGAGGTAATGGAAATTATTACGACCACGTTGACTGGGTGGATGCCAAATTTGAAACTTCCGGGGTAAATACTTTTAAAACCTATAGTCCGGTGGCAACTGAACCATACATTCTCACTCCGACTTCTAAGGCTGAGCCGAAAATTACAGGAGCTAAGGTTTTTGGTGTACGTCCTGGTTCCCCATTTCAATTTCTTGTAACAGCAACTGGTGACAGACCAATGACTTTTTCGGCTACAGGTTTGCCAAAAGAATTAAAGATCAACACTCAGACTGGTCTTATCACCGGTAAACTTTCCAAGGTTGGAACGTATGTTGTTACGTTGGAAGCTAAAAATGCTAAAGGCAAGTTTCAGAGAAAACTACGCGTTGAATGTGGTGACCGGATTGCTCTCACCCCACCCATGGGATGGAATAGTTGGAACTGTTTTGCGCAAGAGGTCTCAGCAGAAAAAGTGAAACGAGCAGCTAACGCCATGGTGAAAAGCGGACTTATCAACCATGGTTGGACCTATATCAATATTGATGACTTCTGGGAAAACAACCGTGACTCCAAAGATCAGTCCATACGTGGTAAGTTTCGCGATGAGGCAGGTAATATTGTTCCCAACTCACGTTTTGTAGATATGAAAGGTCTGGCTGATTATGTGCATGGTCTTGGACTTAAAATCGGTCTTTACTCAAGCCCCGGTCCGTGGACGTGTGGTGGGTGCGCCGGAAGTTATGTTTATGAAAAACTTGATGCCGAAAGCTATGCCAAATGGGGTTTCGATTACCTGAAATACGATTGGTGCAGTTATGGCAATGTGATTAACGGCTTGCCGAGCAACGACCCATTGAAAATATCGTCTTTGTCGTATAATGGTGGTAGTGTATTGAGTACTGCCATGAAACCATTTCAGCTAATGGGTGATTTATTGAAGCAACAACCCCGAGATATTGTATTCAGTGTGTGTCAGTATGGAATGTCTGATGTTTGGAAATGGGGTGGTTCGGTTGGTGGCAATTTATGGCGCACCACCAATGATATTACCGATACCTGGGCAAGTGTAAAAAGTATAGTTCTCGATCAGGATAAATCGGCTGCTTATGCTAAACCAGGCAATTGGAACGATCCCGATATGCTTGTGGTTGGCCACGTAGGTTGGGGAAATCCGCATCCAAGTAAGCTTAAACCTGATGAACAATATCTTCATATCAGTCTCTGGAGCTTGTTTGCTGCACCACTTCTGATTGGTTGTGATATGGAAAAATTGGATGATTTCACTTTAAATTTGCTGACTAACGATGAAGTAATCGAAATCAATCAAGATCCGCTTGGTAAGCAGGCTACATGCTCACAAACAATAGGTGAGCTTCGTATTTATGTGAAAGAGCTTGAAGATGGCAGCCGTGCGGTTGGTTTCTGTAACTTAGGTACTGATATTGTTGATATTTCCTACAAAGATTTCGAAAAAATTGGTCTTAACGGAAAATTTAATGTACGTGACGTGTGGAGACAGAAAGATATTAGCACAATAGAAACTAAAACAAGCCAGCTTGCGCTCAAGGTCCCTGTTCACGGGGTGGTACTCTACAAACTTTCTCCTGCTAAATAGATCTTTTGATATTGACGAAAAATAAATTTTCAGGTAAAAGAAATCAAGGAATAAATTGGTGATGAATCGGTATAGCTTTTTGTTTTAAATTGAGATAAGCAGAAAATAAATAATGTATTAGTGGGGTTTGCTGAAAGACTATTTATTGCCACGAAGTGGCAAAATGTGAATAACCCCTGGTGAAGCTTGCGAAACCAGGGGATATGAATGACCCTACATTCACAACCCCGAAGTGGGTTGAATAATAAGATCGTCTGTTGATATTGAACCCTATTCAGGGTTCTTACTTTCATATTATTCTAATCCGCCGGTTTTACCGGCGGTTATTCACATTAAATCCTTTCAGGATTTTTTGATTGCATAAAAGATAAGTAGGTGTAAGGGGAATGAACATTTATATTCAATAAGCTTGTACACAAATCTCAAAATATAACGTTATTCAATTATAAATCAATGATATTATAGTTTTTCAGCAGCCCCTAAGTAGAAATTATTTTCAATGTTACAACCGCATAGTCTACGACTTTCTGAAAAATCAGACATTATTTTATTGCTACTATAATTACATATACAGTTTTTATACAATTTATCAACGGAATAAGCCCAACTTTCAGGTAT
>Ga0302164_10000063_pt1 | contig 51034 bp, 49 predicted proteins | sample I_Fen_E3_1_FD_193500 | JGI IMG/M metagenome (GOLD analysis project Ga0302164, IMG submission 193500) | Peat permafrost microbial communities from Stordalen Mire near Abisko, Sweden - I_Fen_E3_1 | ecosystem: Environmental > Terrestrial > Soil > Wetlands > Permafrost | place: Sweden: Abisko...
ATGGAAGAGATACCTTGGATCAATGCAAAAAGAGACAAGAACAATAGATTATTATTAATGAGTTAGTGAGGTGAAGCACTGGCTACAACAAAGGTAGCTGTTGCACAACTACTCTTTCGAAGAAGAAATTCTAAAGTCACTCACCATAAAATCATTTTGTGAACAACTCAGTGGATAACTTCACGTCACCTTCGCCGGAAAGATTTTCGTTAACTTCCGGTAAAAATTATCCTCGGGCACGCGATCCGATAACTGAAAGTTATTGAAGGGTTTTTCTTCAAATGCTTTTCGTCCTTGCATGAACGCAAAATAATTTTCTTTTTATATTTAGGGTAGTTGCGCAACATGCACATTGTGCTTATGCCAGCCTGGGGTGACGTGTTGGCATAAAGCTTAGTTTTCTTAATTTCGTTTCAGCCACATGGACAAGAACGCGCTTCGGAAAACCCAAGCCGTCATACACAGGATAGTTGCGTGTAATTTAAAACCAAATAAAATTATGGAATGGACATTCGAAAAAACTATTACCACCGAGAACGAACTCCGTGAAATCATGGGATATCCTAACGAGATAGTTACCCGGAAAACAATAAACTATATTGATGAGCACTGTAAAAGTTTTATTGAAAAATCACCCTTTATCACCATAGCAACCTCTGACTCGAGTGGTAATTTCGATGTATCTCCAAAAGGCGATCCTGCAGGGTTTGTAAAAATATTGAGCGATAAAGTACTGGCTATCCCCGATAGACCAGGAAACCGTAAAGCCGATACGTTAAGTAACATCCTTCAAAATCCAAACATAGGGTTGATTTTTTTAATTCCAGGGATCAAAGAAACATTGCGAGTGAATGGAGAAGCTAAAATAGTAACTGATAAAAAGGTTTTAGAGCTATTGTCTTGTCAAGGTAAACTACCATCACTTGCAATAATTGTGAACGTAAAAGAGGCATTTATGCACTGCGCTAAGTGTATTATCCGATCTAACCTGTGGATGAACGTTGCTGACACACAAGAACGTTCTGTTCCATCATTGGCCAAAGCCTTGGTTGACCATGGGAAACTTGATATCACTTACCAAGAATTAGATGACATGATTAAAGATGATGAAAAAACGAATTTGTATTAAAGCTATACTCAACAGGGCATAATCAATGGCGGCGTTCATAATTTGATCTAACTATGAAAAAAATATTATTGCTATTAGCGGATGGATTTGAAATATTTGAAGCAAGCGCTTTCATTGATGTGATTGGCTGGAACTTGGTGGAAGGAGATGTTTCAACCGAGTTGTTCACTTGTGGGTTAAGAAAAGAAATTAAAAGTACTTTTAATCAACGATTTATTGTCGACTATGTGATTAATGAAATTGATATTAACTCATTTGATGCCTTAGCCATTCCCGGTGGGTTTGAAGTGTACGGTTTTTATAACGATGCGTATGACACTCAATTTTCGGATTTTAATTCGCAGCTTTAAAGCGAAAAATAAAACCATCGCCACTATTTGTACTGGAGCCTTGCCGCTAGGAAAGAGTGGCGCTTTAAAAAATAAAAAGGGCACCACTTATAATAGCCCTGTTCGACGAGAAGCATTGAAAGAATTTGGTGCTGTTGTTACCCATCAGCCCATTGTTATTGATGATAACATGATCACCTCCTGGAATCCCTCAACTGCAGTGGATGTTGCCTTATTATTATTAGAGCACCTAACAACGAAGAGTAACGCAGGTAAGGTTCGTCAACTGATGGGTTTTGATAAGTAGTAATATTCAACAGCTCCTTAAATCTATGAACAAGGATGCAAACATTTACACTATTCTGATACCTGCTTTTTTTCTTACGACCCTGATGACTCTTTCATTAATTAATTACCCTGTGATTTTTGATAATTCGAAATCAACGGTCGTGACAACATATGCTGGGATCATCGCTTACGCATTGATCTGGATAATGATAAAGCCGGACAATTTTTCTAAAAACGGAGGGCTTTTCATTGGTCTTTTATTTATTATCAACATTTCAACTGAAGAGTTCATCGACTGGCCATCAAAAACCTATGATCTTGTCGTAACCTTGGGAATGATGTTTACTCTCTTCGTTTCATTCTCAATTATCAGTGCGATCAAAACATACCGAACAAAGAATTTATTCAATGGAATTAAAAGCAGCTTCATTAGCGCCTTGTTAGGAACGGCGATTGCGCTTTGCTTTGGTTTTCTAATTAATTATTTGTTTTCTGACAGGATGGTTTACGTTCTTCAAAACTATCCTGGTTACAAAGAGTACAATAATCCCATTGCCTTCACTTTCTTCAATGCCTTTGACAATGCCTCCACCCACATCATCATTGCTCCCGTGATTGCCATTATCATGGGAACTTTAGGTGACACGATATTATTGATTATTTCAAAATCTAAAAAAGAGAGGTAGAATATTCTCCTCTCATTCCTGTTCTTTATCTGCCTCGTCATCTTCTTTCTTTTTATCCACTTGTTCAATCCTGATTTCCTTGTCCATGTACATCTCGCGGAAGTTTGGTAAGAAAGCTCCAAGCATACCGGCACCGGCTGCAGCGAGAAGAATAATTAACGTCAAGAAAAAAACTCGTAATGCTTTTTTCAAAGTCTTCATATTGAAATAGAAATTCATGCCCCGGCTTTAATGGAGCATCTGTTAAATAATAATGAAAGAGCCAGCATTGTGGCTTAGAAATAAGAATAGTTCAACCATCATTCTTGATCTTCATTAGTTTCATCTTTCTTCTTATCCACTTGTTCAGTGGTTATTTCTTTGTCCATATACGCCTTGCGGGTTCTTGGCAGAAAAATCGCAAACACGCCCGAAGCCGCCAAGATTATTAGAACAACGAGGATAATTATCCTGATCACTTTTTTCAAAGTTTTCATTGAAAGAAAATGCATGCTCAAAAAGAGCATCGGTTAAAAAAATAATGAAAGAGCCAGCGTTGTGGCTAAGGAATAAGAACTATCTCTGATTTAAGAAAAATGATTCCTCATTGGAACGAGGAAGAAAATCGGCAATTAGAGTTATGCCAATGGGTGTAAATAGTAATGCCGAATCAGCTCTGTTTTCAAAACATACTTTGATTGAATTTGAGTACTGAAGAAGCGATAGAAAAAACCTTCTTTCAGACAGGAAATTATTTTGTGAGGCAGGTTGATGAAAATCTACAAAATGAAACAGCGTCTTGACCGATCGTGCCTCGTCCCGCTGTTCAGTTTGGACAGGTACTTTTTGATGTATTGAAGAAGTTGGAGCGCCCGGTGAAAAAATAAGGAAACTCAACAGCGCAAACCACCACCACTTGGGAAAGCAAAACGTGGTTGTCAACTGAGGGTTCATTTCAATTATAAATTTTTTATTCTGCAAGCACAGGACGAGTCTCGATGGATTTCGCGGCCGCTTCTAAAATTTCAAAAGCGCTCTCGGCCATCCGGTTTTCGGTGTCGAGTGTTGGGTTCACTTCTACAATTTCGTAGGCACACACGCGCGGGTCTTTGCAGAGCTCTCCATTAAAAGTCTTTGATTCCTCCACCGTCAGTCCGTTGGGTACAGGCGTGCCTGTGCCAGTAGAAAAACGACTATCAATACTATCCACATCAAAGGAAACATAAATCAAATCGCAATGGTCGAGCATGTTCAAGGCATGCCGCGCCATCTCGGCCGCGCCCTTCTTTTTCACTTCCTCCACTTCGATGAAGTTGATATTAAACTTATTGATGAAATAATTTTCAGGTTTCTCTAAATCGCGAACGGCAACATAAACCAGATCTTCCGGATTAATTTTTGGTCCGGGTATACCAACATTTTTGATTTGCTCCCAGTAATCGAGTGTCTCACCGCGCGGGTCGTTCACTTTATTTTCTAAGTTATCAATACCAAACGCCATGGCCAACGGCATGCCGTGCATGTTGCCGGAGGGCGTAGTAAACGGAGTGTGCAAATCTGCATGCGCATCGATCCAGATCACCCCCAGTCTTTTTTTCGGATAGGCTTTCTTAATGCCGGCAATGGTACCGTATGCGGTTGAGTGATCGCCGGCCATGATCAACGGAAAGAAGTCATCGAACAGTTGCTCATACACTTCCAAGCAAACACGTTCTTCCATCACCAACACGCCGTCAATAAATTTTGCGTAGGCGTGCTCGGCTCCATCAAAAAGAAGCTCGTTCACATTTTCTACTTCAATAGAGTCGTATTTTTTGAATAAGTCGGATTTCAAATCAAGGCTCGCAATCTTCATCGCCTCCACGCCCAAGCTCGCACCACGAGTGCCGGCACCGATTTCGGACTTTACTTCGATGATTTTAATCTCTCTCACAACAAATGTTATTAAATATTTTTACTTAACGATAAACCAGAAAAAAAGAGCCAGAAACAGCCTGAAACTTAGAAGTCGGGCAAGGCATGGGCGACAGCGAAAATCCGAAAAAAAAAGCGGCTGGCCATATTGGTATATCTTTTGCAAAGATGGCAAAATTATTAGAATATTGCACCCTTTGTTTATCCGTTAAAAGCATGAGATGAAGAGTTACCGTGAGCTGATTGAGCAGACGTTTGAGTTCCCCCAGCGGGAATTTAAAGTGCGCGAGCACGAATTGTTGTTCAACGATGTGCCGCTAATGGACATCATTAAGCAGTACGGCACTCCACTGCGGATCACCTACCTGCCCCGGATCAGTGAAAACATCCGCTATGCCCAATCAGCCTTCACCAACGCTATGGAGCGTTTTAAATACAATGGCAAATACACCTACTGCTATTGTACCAAATCTTCACACTACGATTTTGTGCTGGAAGAAGCGTTGAAGAACGACATCCACATTGAAACTTCTTCCGCTTTTGATATTCCTATTGTGCGCACGCTTTATGAGCGTGGCAAAATTTCGAAGGAGACTTTCATTTTGTGCAATGGCTTCAAAATGCCGCAGTACAAAGATTACATCACCGGCTTGCTGAACGAAGGATTTAACTGCATCCCTATTCTCGACAATCTGAGTGAAATTGATCACTACGAAAAAAATGTAACCCAACCCTATCAAGTAGGCATTCGTGTTGCCGCTGATGAGGAACCTAAATTTGAATTTTACACTTCGCGCCTCGGCATCCGCTATGGCGATATTAATACGCTTTACAAAGAAAAAATTCAGCCAAGCAGCAAAGCATCACTGAAGATGCTGCACTTCTTTATTAATACGGGCATTAAGGACACCGCATACTATTGGAGTGAACTGAGTCGCTTTATTTTCAAGTATTGTGAAATGAAGAAAATCTGCGACTCATTGGATTCCATTGATATTGGTGGAGGATTTCCGGTGAAGCAATCACTTACATTCCATTACGACTACAAGTACATGATCGAACAGATCGTGGAGAATATCAAATGGATTTGTGAAAAGAATAACGTAGCTGTTCCCAATATTTTCACGGAGTTCGGAAGTTTCACCGTAGCGGAGAGCGGAGCGATTTTATACTCCGTTGTCGATCAGAAATTACAGAACGATAAGGAGCTGTGGTATATGATTGATGGTTCATTCATTACCCACCTGCCCGATGTGTGGGGGTTGAATCAGAAATACATTTTACTTTCCGTGAATAAGTGGGATGATCCTTATCACAAAGTAAACATTGGAGGCCTTACGTGCGACAGCCAGGATTACTACAACAGCGAAGCGCATACCGGTGAGGTGTTCTTGCCAATGATTAACGATGAAGAAAAATTATTTATCGGATTTTTTCATACAGGTGCCTATCAAGAATCATTGGGCGGCAATGGGGGCATTCAACACTGTTTGATCCCCGCCCCCAAGCACGTGCTCATTTACAGAAATGAAGACGGTGAAATCTCTACGGAGCTATTTGCTGCTGAGCAAACCAGCGAAAGCATGATGAAGATTCTTGGTTACAACGAAGAGGACCAAAAAGAAGAGCCGGTGAAACTGCACGCAACACCGGCCCAAAAATAATTTTAAGAGGCCTCAAGAGCCTACCGCTCGAGTGGTCTGAAGGCTTTAAGTTCTAGTGAGGTCCACCAAACATTCCTTGCGTTTCCTTGTAATCAGATGGAATGGTGAAATCAGAAGCACTTAATGATTCACGTTTGATTTCAGTCACCTCCATTACCATGTTTCCCTCCTTGGTAAAAGATTCTATTCGCAACGGCATGCCTTCCATTCCTTCGGGCATGAAAGCTTGACCACGACCTGTTCGTTGTTTTGCCATCGCTTTCAAATCAATATCTTTGATTTCAGTGGTAGACCAAAAATTGCTCGTTATTGGTTGGCCCCTATCGGCTGTGGTTACGATATATTTCGTGCAGTTGTAGCCTAATATTTTCGTTGTTTCAGAAGTTTTAGTAACCGTCGGCTTCTGCGCCTTTTCCATTCCCTTTCCTTCGCTTGATGGCATGACAGAGTAGGTTTTATTCGCACGATCTAAGTGAACGCTTTTATCAGGCGTATTAAGAATATCTCCGGCCATCATTCCGCCCACAACCGTTGTTAATGAATTTGCACCCTTAACCTTTACAGTAAACCCTTTCGGCATCATGCTGCTCGGGTCGCCTCCACCCTGTTGCATCTTCATTACATTTTCCATTTGTGCTTTCATGGCAGGATTGGCTTCCATCATGGCTTTCATTTTCGGGTCATTCATTTGGTCCTGCATCTGTTTCATCTTAGCCTGTTGTGCCGGGTCATTCATGTTTTTCTGACCTTCAGCCATTTTAGCTTTTAAGGCAGGGTCTGTGATTTCCATTTTCATCGACCACTTAATCGTACCTTCAAAGCTTTGTGCCCATGCCGAAGACACGGCAAGCACGAGCACTGCGGTAAATAATTTCTTCATAAAAGTTTGTTGTTAGTATGTTAAAGATAGCCAAAGAAACTACCAAATCAACAATTTTCCATCCCCTGAACAGGTGATTTTTTTTACCTTGTACGTGAATCCAGCAACCAGTAACCGGCATTAAGAATCCAGCTCATGCACTTCAAAATTACCAGCACACAAAACCCAAAAGTAAAAAGCCTGATGGCATTGGAGAAGCCACGTGAACGACGGAAACAACAATTGTTTATTATCGAAGGAGTAAAAGAAATTGGTTTAGCAGTAGAGGCAGGTTATAAAATCGGAAATATTTTTTTCTGTGATGAGATTACCAGCATCGAGAATATACCGGTGAAACTTAAAGATGATAAACTGATTGTTCCTGTTTCGAAGGAAGTGTTTGATAAAATTGCCGTGCGTGAAAGCACGGGTGGCGTCATTGCGGTAGCTGAACAGAAAGCACATCTCCTTTCTCAGATCAACCTTCGAAAAAATCCATTGGTGCTTATCCTTGAAGCGGTAGAAAAACCTGGCAACCTTGGAGCCATCTTGCGCACTGCCGATGCTGCCGCTGTGGATGCCGTGATCATCTGCGATCCGCAAACCGATTTTTATAATCCGAATGTGATCCGTTCTAGCGTGGGATGTGTTTTCACCAACCAGCTTGCTGCAGTTACTTCTGATGAAGCTATTGCCTGGTTGAAGAAAAATCAGATCAAAATATTTTGCACTTCCCTACTGGCATCAAAGCCCTACCATCAAATTGATTACACGCAACCCTGTGCGATAGTAATGGGCACGGAAGCCACAGGGCTTTCACAAACGTGGACAAAAAATTCAGATGCCAACATCATTATACCTATGCAAGGAAAGATTGACAGCATGAATGTTTCTAATGCAACTGCAGTGGTGGTGTTTGAGGCGATGAGACAAAGAGGATTTGAGAATTTGAAGATTTGAAGATTGAAAGATCGAATTCAAATTTGGAATTTATGAACAAAGTAATTCTAGTAACGGGCTCGAATAAAGGTATTGGTTTTGAGGTTGTTCGACAGCTCGCCAAGCTTGGCCATCAGGTCATCCTTACTGCTCGTGATGAATCTAAAAGGTTGGAAGCGCAGAAAAAATTAGAGGCAGAAAATCTATTCGCTAATTTTTTAGAACTGGACATTACTGACCAAGAAAGCATTCAACAAGCTGCAAATAAAGTAAAATCTGATTTTGGAAAATTAGATGTGCTCATTAACAACGCAGCTATTTCATTGCGAGGCGATCATTCGCTCATTCAGAATGACTCAGCACTCACCGAACAAATAATTAATACGAATGCACTCGCTCAGCTCGCAGTGACGCGAGCATTTCAATCACTTATTCCAAATGGAGGAAGAATCATCATGATCTCCAGTGGCGGCGGAAGTATGAGCGATCCGGTTGGAGGGTGGTCACCGGCTTATTGCGTTTCCAAATCTTTTCTCGGCGCGATCACCCGACATCTCGCCTACGAATTGAGCAGCAGAAAAATTTCAGTGAATGCCTTGGATCCGGGTTGGGTAAAAACCGATATGGGCGGACGATCTGCCCCGGGAAGTGTGGAGGAAGGCGCGGATACTCCGGTTTGGTTAGCAACAACCGATAAGATCGCAACGGGGAAATTTTTTAGGAATAGGAAAGAGATTCCGTGGTAACAACTTGAGAAAATGAAACCCAAACCGCCCAAACTTTCTGATCAAGAAGAAGTCAATCAGCATATCCAAAGGCTTGAGCCGGGGCTTGGTAAAATTGTTGAAGTAATCCGTCAAATTATTTTAAGCACCGACAAAGAAATCGGTGAGCGCATCAAATGGAATAATCCGAGTTTTTATTACACGGGGAAAATGAAACCTTTTGATCCCAAAGGATACAAAAGAGAGATCATCGTTTTCAATCTTTTTAAAGGAAGGATTATGTTGGTATTCCCCAGCGGAGCAAAAGTGAACGATACGTCCGGTTTACTCGAAGGTGATTACAAAGACGGACGAAGGATTGTCATCTTCAAAGATCTGAAAGATGTCAAAGCTAAAGAAAAATTTTTACGGCAAGTGATCAAAGATTGGCTAAAATTAGTTGACGAATAAAGGGGCTTTAATTCTCTGGAACACTTTTTGTTTTGGTCTCAAATCGGGTTTTAAATAAAAGGACACATCGTTCCAAACTTGCTGATACTCGGCCCTGAACCCTGCAATTAATTTATGCGAAAGGATGGCTTTGCAAATAGAACTAAAACCCTTCGCAATTAATAGATCATTTAAATAATTTCAAATGACATAAGTTAAAGGGTAATGCAGATTATTTCTTAACCATCTTCAATTTCTCTAGGGCAAATTTTTCTGTTGCGGCTTCTACCGCTGGAACATCCTTCGAAATAAGTGGCGAACCAAGCACATGCGCACCCGCGTTGGGAATAGCTACAGTTTCTTTTAAGTCACCGGGTGTAGAAAGTTGCTTATTCATTTCCAGCATAGAACTTACTTTTACTTGCGGATCTTGCTCCAGTTCATTTTTATAATAATACAACGTGAGACTTGGGCATTTTACTTTTTCAAAAGTTTCAGGATTCATTTTTGACTCGAGCAGTTCCTGCAGTTGGCCAACGGATTCCAAACGGTAGGAATCATTCCAATAGCGTTGGACGATTGAGTCTTTCGGAAAAACCCGTGACTTGCCACCAAACACCATTCGCGCAATTTGCAATCCCCAAGGGTTATTGGCGATCCACGCCTTTGAATCATTAATAGCAATGTTGGGCGACATATTGATCAACGCAAAAACATCCAGCGGATATTCCGATGCGAGCATTAGCGCCATCGTGCCACCGGTAGAAGTACTCATAAGGATTACTTTTTCGCCGATCGCCTTTCCGATAGCCAACGCTTCCTTGCTGCTCGCCCACCATCGATCCGGAGTAAAGTAGAGGAGCTGATCAACCGTGTCGATGCCGTGATCAGCCATTCGCGCGAGGTAAAGATTGCAACCAAATTTCCTTGCAAAATCTCTGTGCACAGGGTTCCCTTCTTCCTGGCTTGCAGAAAAACCGTGAAGGTAAACTACGCTGTATTCCGTTTTCTTTTTGGTGCTGTCTGCCCAAACAATTCGTGCTTCATTGTCGGGCTTAATTGCGTGTTTACTCTCTTGTGAAGCAACGTATTTTTCCAATTCATCGGGCGATTGCGGAACAGTTGGTATTGTCGAATCAAATTTTGGTTTAGCTGGTTCGGGACCAAGGAAATAAATTCCAATCAAGACAATGATTGGGAAGGTAATGAATATGAGTTTTCTTTCCATAAAAAGAATTTGATGCGTAACCAAAGCTAATTCTATTTATTGGTAAGCAAAACTAATACCATGCCATAATCGCGAGCACCTGCTTCGGAAAGGCGATGAGCGAAGTGATCTAAAACCAAACCAATAATGAGATTGCTTCGCCCTGCCCACAAATCCACGCTAGTGCTCGCAAAGACGCTGTGGTCTCATTATTTTTCAAACCTCACCATCATCTTGCGGATTCTGTCTTCCAACTTCTCTGAGCTGAGTTTTTCACGTGTACGATCTACCATAATCGGAAAAGCAAAAGGCGTTGGTCTGTCGGGTTCGGTGATAATTATTTTTTGATGATGTATTCGCTGCAAGGCCTGACGAAGCCGAGCTTCTTCCAGTTGAAAGTCCATCACTTCTTCAAATGCCTGCAATAACAACAAATTGGTAGAATCGTATTCATTAAAAACATTGAAGAAAAGCTGTGAAGAAGATTGCAGATGCTTTTCCTTAATCGGCTTACCAGGAAATCCTTTGAACACCAGCCCAGAGATTGCTGCAATGTCGCGAAACTTTCTTTTTGCCATTTCGGTAGAATTAATACTCGCCTGAATTTCTTTAATCAAATTTTCTTCACCGAGCACATTGGTTTCTACCGCGTCATAAATGGGAATCTCCTGATCGCATAGTAATTCAAAACCATAATCGTTCATCGCGATGGAAAACGTAAGCGGTTTAATCTGTGCAAGACGATAAGCAATCAGTGCAGCCATGCCTTCATGCACGTTCCTCCCTTCAAACGGGTACATCACTACATGGTAGCCCTCATCGGAATGAAAGTATTCGATGAGAAATTCATTTCGCTTGGGCAAATGTGATCGTTCCTTTTGCAGTTGCATCAGGGGTCGGAGAAAAATCATTTCCTCATCCTTCTCCTTTCCAGTGGCTGCTTCATCAATTTTCAATCGAATCATTTCACTCATCTGTGAAGACAACGGCATTCGTCCGCCTTGCCAGGAAGGAACTTTGCCCGACTTTCGTTTTGATAAACGAACATGCACTTCCATTTCTTTGATGCGAACCAACTCTAAACTTTTGCCTGCAAACCAAAATACATCCCCAATATTCAATCGCGAAATAAAATATTCTTCAATGGAACCGAGAAACTTTCCGGAAACATATTTCACCCATAAGGTATTGTCGCCCACAATGGTGCCGATCGAAAGTCGATGACGATATGCGATTCTTTTGTTTTCAACTTTTAATAAACCCTCATCTGATACAACTTTTCGGTATTCATTGTACGCGGTTAGAGCGGCACCACCAGTGGTAATAAAATTTAAAACCCATCGCCACTCTTCGTCACTGATCGAAGAATAACAGAATGTATTTTTTATTTCTTTGAAAATCTGATCGGGATAAAATCCATCAGACACCGCGATGGTGACTAAATACTGAATTAGCACATCAAACGAACGGACATAGGGAATGCGGTCTTCCACAATTTTCAAATTCATTGCTTCACGCAAGGCTGCGGCTTCGGTCAGCTCCAATGAATTAGTCGGTAAAAAATAAATCTTGCTGGTAGCATTTGGTTGGTGACCGCTTCTTCCTGCTCGTTGGAGGAAGCGGGCCACCCCTTTCGGGCTTCCTACTTGAATGATCGTTTCCACGGGACGGAAGTCGACACCCAAATCCAAGCTTGATGTACAAACCACGGCCTTCAATTTTCCTTCGTGCAATTGATCTTCCACCCAATTGCGAAGTTCCGCACTGACCGAGCCGTGATGCATGGCGATGGTACCGGAAAGTTCTGGTGCTTTATCCAATAATTTTTGATACCATATTTCAGCGAATGATCTTGTGTTGGTAAAAATCAACGTGCTTTTTCCCTGAAGAATAATCGGGATAACTTTTTCAAGCAAAACAATTCCCAAGTGTCCTGACCAAGGCAAACGCTCCACTTCATCAGGAAAAACGGAGATGATCTCGATCTTCTTTTCAATATCTGCCCGGATGATTTTGATTTTCCTTTTATTCTCAAAATAATCGCCCAATAAAACCTGCATCGACTGCTCCATGTTGCCGATTGTCGCGGAGATACCCCAAATTTTCAAACCAGGAGCAATTGTTTTTAATCGTGACAAAGCAAGTTCCATCAACACACCACGCTTAGAGCCCATCAACTCGTGCCATTCATCTACAACAATGGATTTCAGCTCTTTGAAATAAGATGTGTAATTCTTTTGTGCGAGCAGTAAGTGCAAACTTTCAGGAGTTGTGATCAAAAATTCAGGCGGCTTTTCGAGTTGTCTTTGCTTCTCTTTGAATGAAGAATCGCCCGTTCGCACACCAACTTTCCACAATGAACCAAGACCTTCCACTGCCTCCTTTGCTGAATATTCGATTTCTTTTCCCAATGCACGAATAGGTGTGATCCAGATGGACTGAATTTGTCTTGAATTTTCTTTTGCCAAGCCTTCTAATAGAATAGGGATTAGCAATGAAAACGTTTTACCGCTGCCAGTGGGTGCATTCACCAAACCGCTAAGTCCTTGACCATAACTTTCCCATGCTTCCAATTGAAAGGCAAAAGGCGTCCATCCTTTGAAAGTAAACCAAGCAAAACCTTTTTTTATGTCTAAGGAGGGCATTTTCTTCGTTCTGAGAATTCAAAGCAAACATTTTTATCGTCAGCTTGTTTATCTTTCGAAAAGAATTTAGCGAACCAGTTTAACCCGAGCCATGGAGGAAGTGATTTTAGTAGATCAAGATGACAATGCCATCGGCACGATGGAAAAAATGGAAGCGCACCGCAAGGGATTATTGCACCGGGCCTTTTCTGTAATGATTTTTAATTCGAATGGAGAAATTCTTCTTCAAAAAAGAGCTCAATCAAAATACCACAGTGGCGGCTTATGGACAAATGCCTGCTGCAGTCATCCTTTGCCTGATGAGTTAATGGAAGTAGCCACACGGAGAAAATTAAAACAAGAGATGGGCATCGACCTAAAAACAGAGTATGCCTACAAATTTATTTATCATACTAATCTTGATCACGGACTGATTGAATACGAATGCGATCATGTATTTACCGGGATCTTTGACGGTGAACCTGTCATCAATATACATGAAGTTGAAGACTGGAAATTTATTTCACCAAAGCAATTGCATAAAGATATAAATGTGAACCCTCAAAACTATACCTATTGGTTCAAATTGATTTTAGATCAGAATCGTATTGCAAAAAGACAATAAGGTAGATTTTTAAAAGGCTACTTGGTATTGAATCACCCACTGCCCTAATCTCGAATTCTGCACCAGGTCTCCACTTGTATTAGGAGCAAAATAAGGTCTATTCTGATAATTAAGGGTGATCTTCGAATTATTATTGTAGATCAGCCAATTCACACCGATATCAAAAACGTACATGGGATCTTTCAGTTTGTCGTATTGGGAATATTGGAAGTCAACAAATGGCTGCAAGGTTCCTTGATCACCTAAAAGTCCTTTCTTAAATTTATAGGCTGTTTGAATGTAACTAACCTTTCCAGTACCTAAATAGGGAAAGGCATTCCCGTAATTCGATTTTTCAAACGATGTCGCTGTCTTTGAAGATCCGTTAGCTGGATTATCTGCCCCTGTTACTTTTATGAAGTTCGTTCCAAAGTTATAACTTGAAAAACAGGAATACAAACTTAAAGCGGTTCCCTTCTCTTTGTCAAGAGGTGTATCGTAGAATACATCGACTGCAAATAAATTCAAGTTTTGGTTGACGGTGTCCTTCAATACCGGATCGCCATAATGGAACATAGCGTTTCTTTGAGAATAAAATCCTGCTCCTATATTAAAGACTCGTTTTTTTCCTAAGTAGCTTCCTACCATGCCTGGTCCAAAATTACTTTCCTGGTCCAAAAACTGGTACATGAAATAACCTTGATAAACCAAGTCCGGAGGCAACGTCGAAAATGCTGAGTTTGTGTTAATGGGTTCTATTCCTGATCCTGAGGTAGTTTGAATTACAAATGGTTTTCCAGCGGACACTCTATAATCTAATTTTCCTAATTTTCCTTTCGCGTACACACCAAGTCTTCTCACAAATTGATCGTAGGTGTCGTTAGTGACTTCCTGGTATCCGGGGGGGTCCAAAACTAAGATGCTAGCTATAGATATATTAGAGAACCGTGAAGGGCCATTCCATCCATTAAGTCCGACTCCAATCGAAAATTTCTTTTTTATCACTGCATAGTCGGCAGTGACATCGTGAAAAAAACTACCAGCTTTTCGGGCTGAGAGATAATTCAAATTATTCTGGCCAAACTGAACGAAAAAATTAACGCGATCAGTTAAAGCTCCACTCAGTACAAACCTGATCCGCCTGATGCTCATATCGGTGGTGTAATTTTGATATGCGCCATTAACTGTTGTATAAGGATTGTTCTCATTATATCTTATCCAAAATTGCCCTACCATATTCAAGGTGATGAAGCGCGAACTGTCGTTCTTATCAATATAATAGCGCAATCCGTTTTTTAGTTTTTCTGGAAACTGAGCATAGGCTTGGCTAGTAAGAAGGAGGCAAAGCGATAAAATAATAAAGGCTTGGTTGCAGTTGCGCATAGGTTCTGATTAAAATATATTAATCTAATATTTCCGTAATATTAAGTTAATATTGATTTAATGTTAAAGTAATGTTATCAATTCGGAGGGGCTCTTAACTATTGAGTTGTTATTGAGTCAGCCGGGCCCTTCGCTTCAATCTTGGTTAGTAAATTTGCGATGAGACTTGAAAGGATTTCGAAATTTATTCCAGAGCATATCTCAAAAGAAATAGGAGAAACCTTATCATGACTTATGAAGTCTGTCTCCTATTGCTTAACTAAGCAACGGCAGTGGTCGTTGTATCAAGGGAGATACTGCGATTTTTACGATCCTGCACATCGAATGAAATCGTACATAAAAAACCTTTATTTTCCTCAGACTGGATCAGCACGGTTCCACCCATGGATTCAATTTGAAGTTTGATCATGTAAAGCCCAAGACCCTTGCCTTCGCGGTGCATATGAAATCGCTTATAGGGTTTAAAGAGGTTTTCTCCCGCTTCGCTCTGATTAAATCCAATTCCATTATCCCCATACTCAATAATCACGTGGTTGTTCACCTTTCTTGAAACTATTCTAATCTCTAACATGCTATTTTCTTTTTTGAACTTAGCGCTGTTACTTAAAAGATTGTAAAAAATTGAAATCAGGTAGGGTTCAATTCCATAAACCGTTCGTTCATCAAATTGAGTAGTCATTGAATATTGAATCTGGGCCAGTTCGTCTTTTAATGTAGCTATGGCCTTATTCAAGCATTCTTCCAAATTGACTATGGCGAAATTTCCGTTTATTCCTTTCTTAATTTCAAGAATGGACGACAGGTCTCGCATCGTAACATCAAAATCCCGGGAAGCAGTTTTGATCATTTCAACCAATTGTTGATTAATTGGATCAGAAATATTATTAGTATTGAAAAGTTGAGTCAGGCCCATGAGCCTTGCTACAGGTGCACGCAAATTATGAGAGGTCATAAAAGTGAACTGCTCCAATTGAAGATTCTGTTTTGTTAACTCTTCCGTTCGATGGTCAACTTCGTCTTCAAGGTTTTCATTGGACCTCAGAAGCTGTTCTTTTTGTGTTTCAATTAATTTATTTTGCTCAACGAGTTTCTGATTGATCTCCGACAATTTATCGGCCTGATGCTGAATATTTCTATTTTTTCCTTTGATCGTAAAACTTAATCGCCTTACGCGAAAATAATATCGAGCATAAACAATTACCAAAGCCGCAAGCAGCCCAATACCTATACTACCAGCTGCTATGAAAAAAAACTGCTGATTCAATTTATATTCTTGCAGACTGATTTTACTTTCTGCAAGTTGTTTATCTTTTGTCAGAACTTTAATGTCGCGGTCCCGTCGTTCAATCTCATCAATTTTTTGGAGATTAATAAATCGCCTTGACAAGTCGCTTCTGTGCAATGAATCTTTAAGGTTGTAAGCTAGCAACGAATATTGAAGTCCTTCTTTAAATCGACCTTCAGCAGCCGATAAGTCACGATGCGCTTCGTAAACGCGTATGAGGATCTCACTGGCACTAATTTCCTTCGAGAAGTTTTCGGCGAGGTTGATGAATTTAGTTGCTTGCTTATAATCTCCAATCTTGAAATTAGCAACACCTAATCCTAAGAGGCACCACGTTTTTCCGAAATCATATTTCGAGAAATGTGCCAACTCCAGGCTTTTACTGAAGTGGTCCCGGGCAATCGCATAATTCTTTCTATCAACTTCCAAAAAACCAATGTTCATTAAAATTTCACTGATCTTGGATTTATCTTTTAAACTTTCTCGAATCACCAACACTTGGTCAAGGATTTTTTTGGCGTTGGCAAAGTCTTTCGACTTGGAAAGTGTAACTCCTTTTAATGTTAGCGCATCAGCTACCCGGTTAACTAACGAATTATCTTCTGCTAATGCCAAGGCCTGGTCGGCAAATACGAGGGACTGCTTCAATTCGCCGAGTTGAAAATTTACCCATCCAAGCCGCAACAGAATATCGATAATTTCAACTTTAAAGCTCTTCAGTTCAGCAACCCGAAGGGCTTCATACAAGTTTTTCAAAGCCATTTCATATTCTCCCCGTTCATAAAATACTCTTCCCAAGTCGGTCTGAAGTGTTACAAAATTTTGAAGGTAGTTTCGCAAGTAATAATTTCTGGCTGAATCAAAGAGTGCTAACGCTTGATCAAATTTTCTTTCTCTCAATAGTAGAAGGCCTTTTTGATGCCGCCAGTCATTTAGATTTTTTAAATCATTGGGTTTCTCTTTAAGAATTTTTTCTATTCTTTTAAAAATTGCAGCTGCATTATCACAATCATCTTCGCGCAAATAAACGCTCACCAACCCGATAAGGGCATTGGCAATCAAATCCTGGTTGTTTAATAATTCGCGAATCGTAAGGCACCGGAGCAAATATTTCTTTTGCTGTTCATATTGTGACCTTACCCCATATAGGGCACTAAGGTTTTTGTAAAGCTTTGAAAGTATTTCCGGGCTTGTGCTGTCTTTAAGAATTTGGTAAGCTTTATCATAAAAAATAAAAGAGGAATCTATGAGTGATTGATTCAGATAACTGTTGCCCAACTGAACCAATGTGTACCCTTGATTCTGGACATCTTTTGCTTTAATGGCTAATCGCAGCCCCTTTCGAAGATTGGTGCGACCATCCGAAAATTCACCAGCCAAATATTCAAAAATACCCTTGTAGGTATAAGCCACACCAGCGCCTTTCTCATATCCAATCTTATTACTCAGAGATAATGATTGGCTGCAATACTGATTTGCTTTGTCATTGTTTTGGGAGATAAATTCAAAGGTTAGGCGATTGAGGAGATCAACTTTTTGTATTCCGTCAACCTTATTGAGTTGATTAGTTAGACTGTCTACTAAGCGGGACTGCCCGAAAACTGAGTTGATTGTTAGTGCTAGAACAAAAAGAAATCTTCCGTCATTCATCGTCTAATAAAAATAATAAATTGCAAGGAAATCTGAAAAACCAGTCCTTTTAGCAAATTTGCTGAGATCAGCTTCTTTTTGTTGTGGATTAATTAGGAACTTAAATGGAAGCCGATAGCATTTTCAAAAGCCTTTTACGAAATGAAATCCATTCTTTTGGACAGATCAAATCATTTCCGGCCGGAAGCATAATTCTTAACGAGAATAACTACATTCAAGTAATTCCAATTGTCCTAAAAGGAAGTCTTCGCGTAATGCGCACGGATGAAAACGGTCGCGAGATGCTGCTATATTACATTCAACCGGGTGAGAGCTGCATCATGTCTTTTTTGGGAGGAATCCATCATGAAACCAGCAAAGTGAGCGCGGTGGTTGAAGAAGATGCAGAGATTCTATTTATCCCTGTTGAGAAAGCAGGAGAATGGATAAAAGAATTTCCGGAGTGGACGGATTTTATATTTCGGTTATATCACAAACGATTTGAAGAACTTCTCTCAGTAGTGAATGCTGTTGCATTTCAAAAACTAGATGACCGAATTTTCCATTTGTTACAACAAAAATCAAAGCTGTTCCAATCCAAAGAAATCAAAATCACGCATCAGCAACTGGCCGATGAGCTCGGTTCTACCAGGGAAGTTATATCGCGCATCATGAAGCAGATGGAAAACGAGGGGCTGGTGAAATTATTACGAAATAAAATCATCCTTATGTGACCAAAGTCACTGTGTAGGAAATATACCCACCGTAGTTTTGTTGTACCAAAAAAGAAAAACTATGGAAAAAAACATGGGTTCGGCCGATCGTACTATCCGGGTGATCGTGGCGGCTATCATCATTGCTCTTTACATGACAAAAATCATAAGTGGAACGGTTGGGATTATCCTACTTGCCCTCTCGGCAGTATTTTTACTTACCAGCTTCATCAGCTTTTGTCCGCTCTACCTTCTGTTTGGGTTAAACTCTCTACGAAAAAAGAAAAATGCTTAGTCTGAAGAAACACACCCTCACTCTTGCAGGAATGGGGTTGGGTGTAATAAGCGGATTCTTATATTGGAAGTATGTGGGTTGCAGCTCAGGAACCTGCCCGATCACCTCCAGCCCAACTAACTCAACAATTTACGGATGGGTAATGGGAGGATTAACATTTAGTATTTTAAAAAAAGAAAACAAAAAATAAAAACAAGTTATGATGGAAGCGTTAAAGAAAATTTTCGGACTTGGTCCAGCTACTGATTATGAGCAATTGAAAAATGATGGCGCCGTGATCCTGGATGTTCGCACCAAAGGAGAATATGTTGGTGGGCATATTAAAGGATCAATTAATATTTCAGTTGATCAATTGAAGGCTAATCTCAATAAGTTGCCTGATAAGCAAAAACCAATTATCACGTGTTGTGCATCCGGTATGCGGAGCGGATCGGCAAAGGAAATTTTAGAATCTAATGGCTACACCCATGTGTACAACGGTGGAAGTTGGATCGGATTGCAACAAAAAATTTAAAATTATGGAACCGCATATTTATCATGTGAACATCGCCTGGAGTCAGGACCGCAAAGGAATGATGTGCTCCCCAGAACTAAATTCACCAGTCCAAAATGCTGGCGGCTGTATTGAAGTGGCAACGCCACCACAATTTCCAAAAGGAATGCCCGGCATTTGGTCGCCAGAGCACTTGTTCACAGCAGCAGTAAGCAGTTGTTTGATGACTACATTCTTATCTATCGCTGAAAATTCAAAATTGGATTTCATTTCTTTCCAATGCACATCGGAAGGAAAATTGGAACAAGTGGAAGGGAAATTCCTGATGACTGAAGTGTTACTTAAACCTGTGGTCACTGTGAAAGATGAGAAAGACAAGGAGAAAGCGTTGAGGGTTTTGCAAAAGTCAGAAGCCAATTGTTTGATATCGAACTCTGTGAAAGCAAAAGTTGTTATGCAGCCTGAAGTAGAGGTAGCAACAATAAATGCGTAAACGATGGCACAATCAAAATTTGGTGAACTGATTAAAAGTGATATTCCAACGTTCGTTGATTTTTCTGCCGAATGGTGTGGGCCATGTAAAATGATGGCTCCCATTTTGGAAGATCTAAAATCGAAAGTCGGAGATCAGGTGAAGATTGTAAAAATCGATATCGATCGAAATCCAGGAGTGGCGACAGCTTACCAAATTCAAAGTGTACCTACGATGATGCTATTTAAAAATGGAAACGCACTGTGGCGACAATCCGGTGTGATGACATCAGAGCAATTGAAGAAAGTGATCGAGCAGCATACTTAGTAGATAGTATTGCGCAACTCTTGGAACCAAATATAATGTAACCCAGGTTTGATGGTACCGTTAATTGCTTCATGCTAAAATTCCTGAATGTCCAAAAAAAGTATGGACACCATCTTATTGTTGACATCCCCACCCTAGAAATCAAACCTGGGCTCTACTGGCTAAGAGGAGCAAATGGTTCCGGCAAATCCACTGTTTTAAAAATGGCGGGGGGCCTTATTCCATTTGATGGGGAGATTCAAATCGGTATGATCAATTTGAAAAAGCAATCTACTGAATATAGAAGATTAGTGAGCTACGCAGAACCAGAGCCACTGTTTCCTGATTACATTTCCGGCCTCGACTTGGTTCATTTTTATAATTCAGTAAGAAAGGCTGATAAAAAAATATCTAATCAGTTGATCGAGCAAATTGGCATCGGGAGCTTCTATAAAAATCCGATTGGCACGTACTCCAGTGGAATGGTTAAAAAACTTTCTCTCGTTCTGGCATTCATCGGCAACAGTGACTTCATCTTTCTTGATGAACCATTAGTTACTCTTGACCTGGCTTCCGTGAAAATACTTTATAATTTAATTCAGGATTTTTACAAGGAAGGAGTCAGTTTTATTCTCACTTCTCATCAAGCGATAGAACATAACCATTTCAATGCGGTTGAACTCTTAATGAAAGATAAAACGGTATGGTTTCAATAGCTCGCTTGCTTCTTAAAACGGCAGGAAGAAAATTCTATGAACGCAACGCTGGATTTTTCCTTTTCATATTCTTTTTAATGTTCGGTATAGTGGAGTCAACGCAAATTGTTAGTTATCATTTGTCTTTAATTTATGGCATTCTAAACTCGACCGTATTTTTACTAATCGTTTGTATCATTTGGGCAATGTATTTGATTAAATGCTTCGTTTTCATTTCCGGTTTCGTCTCATCAGGTGAAAATAATTTTATTTTAAAATTGAATCTGCTCTCCCTTTCAAAGAAATTCAGTTCCTTATATTTCATTTTTCTTTTCATTGACCTCCCCATACTCATTTATGTTTCTGTGATTATTAGTGTGGCCATTCATCAGAAATTGTACGGCGAAGCAGCGGTGATCATTATGTTTCATTTTTTTATTCTGGCTGTTGCGTCTCTCCTATTTGGCAAGAGAATAAGTTCACTTAACCCTTCCACTTTTCGCTGGCCTTCTTTTCAGTTGAATCGCCCGATCGCTTTTCCGTTGTACTACTTAAGCACCTTAATCAATAACCATAAGGTAGTCTTGTTCACCACTAAGGCCCTTTCCTTTTTTGCTGTTATTGGGTTTATGAATATTCCGCTTGATCATTACGAATACCGCACGGCAATTCTAGGGTTGTTGTTTGGGATAGCAGCTCACGCTGTCGTCGTTTTCGAGTTGCGGACGTTTGAAGAAAACTACCTTAAATTTTTAAGAAACCTTCCCATCTCATTGATCAATCGATTTATTCAATTAGCATTCGTTTATTTTTTATTGATGCTTCCTGAAAGTATTTTACTTATCGTCAATCACATTAATCTTCTCACTGTTCTTGGAATCCATTTGTTTGCTACAGGCCTTTTGGTTTTATGTCATTGCCGGCTTTATGCTGAGCTTAATAACGATAAGCACATTCAATTCACATTGTGGTTGTTCCTGATTTCCTTCATGCTGGTACTTTTTAAAGTCTATTGGGTCGAGTTATTCTTTGTTTGGGGTCTGGCTTATTATTCCTTCAAAAGAAATTTCTATCAGTTCGAGCTGAATCCTGATTGACCACAAGTAATACCGGTTGTTTAATTAATTGTGTATTTATAACACAATATTGATTTTAGTTACATTTGCCGAATTACTCTGATCTAAAAAAAAATCCATGAGACGCGTCTTTAAAGTAATCGGATATATACTTCTTTCATTAGTTGTCTTGCTCGTTGTCGGGTTAGCCTACGTGTTCATTTCCGCTAACAACAAATCAAAAGCCAATCTTTCTCAACTAAGCGATGAAGTCAAAACAATTTCCGCTGATGGGTTCTCTTTTCGCGACCTAAACAAAAATGGAAAACTTGATACCTACGAAGATAAACGTCAGCCCGTAGAATCACGTGTATCGGACTTACTCAGCCAAATGACATTGGAAGAAAAAGTGGGAACGATGTTTATCAATATTATAAAAACCAATAGCAAAGGTGAATTGGCAGAGTTACCAGAATTCGGGAGCATGTTATCTTTTGTGTTCCCCTCTAATTCAGAATTGATCGTAGGCAAAAAGATGAACAATTTCAACTTACTGCAAACCGGGCACACACGAGAGCTGGCTACTTGGCAAAACAATATTCAGAAAATAGCCGAACGTACGCGCCTTGGCATTCCTATTACCATTGCTACCGATCCACGAAATCATTTTTCTGCCAATGTATTTACAAATCTATTTGCCGGGGAATTTTCATTGTGGCCGGAACCGCTCGGCTTTGCTGCCATTGGTGATTCCGTCCTGATGCAAAAATTCGGTGACATTGCAAGGCAGGAATATCGTGCGGTAGGAATTCACCTGGCACTGCATCCCATGGCCGATCTCGCAACAGAACCGCGTTGGCCTCGCATCAATGGAACGTTTGGAGAAGATGCCAAGCTCGCATCAAAATTAGTGTACGCGTACATCAAAGGATTTCAGGGCGACAGCCTATCAGCAACCAGCGTAGCCTGCATGACCAAACATTTTTCTGGAGGCGGCCCTCAAAAAGAAGGGCTTGATCCGCACTTTCAATTTCAAAAAGGACAAGTATATCCGGGAAATAATTTTAACTACCATCTCATTCCATTTGAGGCAGCATTTGCTGTAAAGACTGCGCAGATCATGCCTTACTACGGTGTGCCCATGGGTCAAACATCAGAAGATGTGGGATTCAGTTTTAACAAAGAAATCATCACCGGATTACTTCGGGAGAAATATCATTTTGATGGAGTAGTTTGTACCGATTGGGGCTTGATCACAGATGTAGAAAATTTCATGATCTCATTTCCTGCCAAAGCCCACGGTGTGATGAATCTCTCTCCTGAAGAAAGAATGCTGAAAATTATCAATGCAGGAGTTGATCAGTTTGGTGGAGAAAGTTTACCGGAGATGCTGATCAAGTTAGTGAAAGAAAGAAAAATATCTGAAGACAGAATCAACCTATCCACTCGTAGAATACTGCGAGACAAGTTCCGGTTAGGATTATTTGATAATCCTTATGTGGATGTTGATAAAGCGGTAAGCTTGGTAGGAAAGAAAGCATTCGTGGATGCAGGTCTTGAGGCACAACGAAAATCATTGGTGCTTTTAAAAGACGGAGAGTTAAAAAACGTAAAAGCACTTCCACTTAAATCAGGCATAAAAATTTATACGCAAGGCTTTGATAAAACCGTTGCTGCTCAATATGGCACCGTAGTTGACAAACCTGAAGAGGCGGATGTAGCGATCATCCGGCTTGATGCACCTTATGAATCAAGAAAGGGTTATGTTGAAAGTCTTTTCCATCACGGTGACCTTGATTTTAAAGGTAAACGCAAAAAACAGATTCTTGATTTGCTGGATAAAATTCCGACCATCGTAAATATTTATCTCGACCGGCCCGCCGTGATCCCAGAAATTGCAGAAAAGAGTGCCGGGCTCATCGCTAACTTCGGCGCATCTGACACAGCTCTACTCGATATTATTTTTGGTAAGTATAATCCTTCTGGAAAATTACCCATCGAACTCCCTTCAAGCATGGAGGCGGTAAGAAATCAAAAGGAAGATGTCCCATACGATTCGAAGGATCCTCTTTATCATTTTGGTTTTGGGCTTTCCTATTGAGCAATTCCTTTCAAGAAAAAGAGAAGTCAGCGACTATTTGAACTCCCAAAATTAAGCCGTAGCCAACTCCACCTTGTGCTCTTTTTTCCGTTCTGTTTTTTTCTTCAGTTTACTGATTTTCTTAAGTTCTTTTTTCATTTGCTTGCCTACTATGGCAGCCAATTTCTTTGAACTTTTCTCAATCAGTCTTTCGGTTTTTTTACCAGCTTTGGAAATACCTAAAGTCTGAATGGTTTGATGCAAGGCATCAGCCAAATGCATGCGGATCTCCTTTTTGCCTTTAACAACTAATTTTTCCATAAATGATTGATTATAGGTTAAAGCTATTGTGTTACGCTATTATTATCAACTTTTTCATAAAACTTAACATTGGAATTAGTCTTCATTAATAAACTATTTGATTTATAGTGACTTGACAGTTAACATTCTATAAACATCCAAATGTGCATAAATAAAAAAGGCAACAACAGTTGCCTCTTCTAAAGTATTCGAGTTCTAAAGTTATTCGTATCGCAATGAATTTACTGGATTTGCTGTGGCAGCTTTTAGCGACTGATAGCTCACCGTAAGCCACGCAATGAGAATAGCAGAAACCCCTGCGCCCACAAAAATCAACGGGTCAATAGCGATTCGAAATGCAAAGCCACTCAACCATTGATGTGAAACCCACCATGCAATCGAGGCAGCTGGGATAAACGCGATCACTACTAGCACAATGAATTCTTTCGATAGCACCAAAGAAAGAGAAGCTACGGAGGCTCCCATTACCTTTCTAATTCCAATCTCCTTAGTCCTTTGTTCAGCAGTGAAGGCCGCCAACGCAAAAAGACCTAAGCTTGCAATGAAAATTGCAAGGCCAGCGAACACACCGAATATTTGACCCATCCGTTGCTCTGATCTGAATAGTTTATCAAAATCCTGATCCATGAAAGCGTATTCGATGGGCTCATTATTCGAGTATTGCTTCCACAGTTTGGTCGTAGTTTCCACCATCGCCTGGGCATTCCCTTCATACCGGATCAATATATTATTTGCATTCTTTCTGAGGAAAACACAAAGTGGCCTCACTTTATCTTTGAATGTTTCAAAATTAAAATCCTTTACAATGCCAACCACTCTATAACGATGGAAAATCGAATCCCCCGCATTGTAAAGCACTTCCTCACCTGCTGCCTTATCAAAGCCAAATTCATTTGCTGCCGCTTCATTGATCACTACTGCTGTAGAATCAGAAGGAAAATCTTTTGAAAAATATCTTCCATCTTTCATTGTAAATTTCAGCACTTCCTGATGATCAAAATCTGCATAGTAAACTCCTGCAATATGATCTTGCTCCGATCTTCCTGAACGAACAACAGTGGTATTGTTCACACCTGGAAAAGTGTTATTAGTAAAACTTATTTTCAAAACTTCTTTCTGTTGGGCAAGTGCGTTTTTGAAAGCATCCTTATTTGTACCCAACCGACGCATGTTGTGAAGAACCATCACATTCTTTTTATCCATTCCCATTTGCTGCTCTTGCATAAATTGAATCTGATCGTAAACAATCGACGTGAAAATGATAAGAAAGATGGAAATCGAAAATTGAAAAATTACTAGCGTACTTCGGATGCCTTTACTTTTGAAACCTGCTCTTATCTTACCTTTTAATACCTCAACTGCACTAAAAGAGGTGAGATAAAACGCAGGATAACTTCCCGCTGTGAGGCCAACAAAGAACAGCAATCCAATGATGCCTCCTACAAACCAAGGGTTTGCTAAATCACCGATTGCCAATTGCTTTCCAGATACTATATTGAAAGAAGGCAACAACAAATAACATAGAAGCACGGCAAGCAAAATCGAAAGTAAACTGTACAACATGGATTCTGCCAAAAATTGCCCGATCATCTGGCTTCGAAGAGACCCTAACGTTTTACGCAAGCCAACTTCTTTGGCTCGGCCCGCAGACTGCGCTGTAGACAGATTCATGAAGTTGATGCACGCAATCACAATGATGAATATTCCTATTCCTCCGAAGAAATAGATATACATCATGTTTCCCCCTGGTTCGAGATCTCCTTGTGAAGTTGATTTTAAATGGATGTCAATGATTTTTGTTGTGTAATAGCCATAAGCACCTCCCGCCTCGCGAAACTGTTTAAGGCTGGTGCCCATAAATTTTTCAATCTCAGGACCGATATATTTTACAACCAGATTCTCGAATTTACTTTCGACTGCAGTAACATTTGTATTTTGTCGAACCATTAAATAAGTGAACATTCCATTGTTCAGCCACACATTTCGCTTGAGGTCATCATCCGAAGCAGCCGAAACCAGCACATTGAAAATGAAGTGTGAGTTGCCGGGGCAATCCGCTGCCACACCCGTCACTTTATAGGTTTTCTTATCATTGCCGATAATCAGCATCTTTTCCAGAGGGCTTTCATTTCCAAAATATTTCTTTGCGATTTTTTCTGTTAGAACAACAGTATTAGGCTCTTTCAAAGCGGTAGTGGGGTTTCCTGAAATCAGTTTGAAAGAAAAAAAATGGAAGAAATTACTGTCGGCTGCAAATACCTTTTCTTCATCAAAAGCTATATCACCGTTCCGCAGCGTCGGCTTTCCCCATCCATTTAATCGGGTTGCTGATTCTACTTCGGGGATGTCCGCAACAAGTGCTGCTGCCATTGGTGGGCAAGTATTGGTAACGTGCACATCCTGTCCTCCAATCTTGCCGTGCAACCCAACCTGATAAATACGATCGGCATTAGCGTGAAATTTATCATAACTAAATTCGTTGATCACATACAAGGTGATGAGCAGGCAAGAGGTAATGCCGATGGTCATCCCAAGAATATTAATAGCAGCGAAAAATTTATGTTTACGAATGTTGCGAAGAGCAATAGTAAAATAATTTCTTAACATAATGCTTTACTTTTTGGGTTGGTGTTAGAATTGAAGACGAATGAATTTATTATTTGTTTGCCATCTCTATGGTCATTCATCGCGCAAAGTTTTTGTAGGATTGAGCGAAGCTGTACTAAATGTTTTGTACCCGACGGCAGCAACGGCAATGAAGATCATGGCAAGAATAGAAAGTGATAGACTTGTGTAATTCATTTTTAGATAATAAGTCCAAATGGCGTGCATCAAAAAATCGGAAAATAGGAAGCCGAGTGCACCACCAACAATTGTAGCAATCCCCAGGTTAATGACAAATTCAAAATTGATCACACCTGCTATATTTCCGATGGAAGCTCCCAATACTTTTCTAACACCAATCTCTTTCATCCTCTTTTCAATATTCAATGAAACTAAGGTGAATAAGCCAATGCCTGTCATGAGGGCAGCAAAGAATCCAAGAAAGCCGAACATCAATGTTACATTTTCATTGATCTCATTTGTTTCGCTTAGTTGCTGGTCAATCATTCGTCCTGAATAAAGCGTATTTGGAAATACTTCTTTCCATTTCTTCTCCATGAACTGATTTACACTGGCCATCTTTCTTGGATCAGTTTTAACAACCAGTTGTTGGTACTTTGCAGGCGCAACATAGCGGATCATCAACGGGCCAATGGGCTGCCAAAGAGCACGAGCGAAAACATTCTTAGTCACACCAACAACGTATAGTTGCACCGTGTCCATCCACACTAGTCGTTTTCCTATTGGATTGTCCTTCCAGCCAAATTGCTTTACCAACTCTTCGGTAACGATAACCGACTCCTTACGATCCGTTTCCGAATCCTTCATGAATTTTCTACCCAAAAGCAAAGTCATATCCATGGCTTCAAAATAATTATCACCCACTTCCATGATGTCCACCTCTTTTTCTAATGTTCCAAACTTTACCGGATCATTATAAAAATTAAATGGAACATGATGACGTGTGCCAGCAATTACCTGGATGTCCTGATTGGAGGCAAGTGCATCGCGATACGTGTTAAATGCCCCTTCGTTATTCACCCAAGCAGAGATAACACCGTGTGTGGCAAAACCTAAATCATAATCACGTTGGTAGTTTCCATTTTTATAAAAGGCGACACCCATAATTATGGACACAAGTGAAATCACAAACTGGCCACCCAATAAAATTCGAGTGAACCAATTGGTACCACCAAATTTCGCTTTGCCTTTCAAAATACTTACTGGCTCAAAAGAGGTAATGTAAAACGAAGGATAAGAACCCGCGATGATGGCTGTGATAAATAATAGTGCAGCAAGAAATAGAAGGAAGCCGGCATTCTCGGAATAACTCAAATTCAATTCCAACCAGGGCCATAGAGAATCATAAGCCGGAACAAGCCACTCCGCCATCAGCAAACCCGCGAGTAACCCAAGAAAGCAAAGCACTAAATTTTCAGCCAGGAATTGTATGATCAACTGCACTCGCATACCCCCCATTACTTTGCGAATGCCAATCTCTTTAAGGCGTTTGCTCGAAATGGAGATCGAGGTATTAGTGAAATTGAAACATGCCAATAATAAAAGCATAGCGGCCATGATTGCAGGAACAGTAACGGCTTCATCCGGTATACTTCCGCCAAGGTAGTCGCTGTCGAGCCTTGGCTGAGCACGATTGCGCTGCATCATCCCGTCGAAATTTTGAAGAAAATACTCTCCTACTTTAAAATCTTCGCGAACCTTGTTCTGAGGCTCTACATACTGTTGCAATTGTTTTGTGATGCCAGCTACTTTAGAAGGATCATCAATTTTTAACCACAGCACATGCGACCATTTTTTCCAGCTTGTTTCAGTGAGATCCTTATCCAGGTTGATATCCCAAAAATTATCGAAGTGCGTGATGACGTCAAATCTAAAACTAGAGTTCATCGGCAATTTTTCAAAAACACCACCAATAATAAATTCTTTCGGTCTGCGAACTCCGTCACTGCCTAACACAATTTGAGTAAGAAGTCGCCCAACCACATCTTCTTTATTGAAATATTTCTTGGCTACCTTATCACTGATAAAGACTTTTCCCTTATCGTAGAAATTTTCAAAGGATCCATACTTCAATTTAAAAGTGAAAAGATCAAAAAATGCTGAATCAGCAAATACCATCTGATCTCCAAAGACCTCATCGCCTATCCTCATGTCGCAGTAGGATGACATGTATCTCACTGTTTTATTGACGTCTTTAAAATTCTGCTTGATATAACTGGCCAATGGCATCGGTGCTATTCCATAACGATCCCGCTTCCCCTGAAACTCCCGCCAGAACTGTACGCGATAAATCTTTTTAGCATTTAGCTGAGTGATATCCCAGTCATTACTGTATTGCCAGTTTAGATAGGCCGTAATGCAGCAGGCAATCGCGATGCCCATCCCAAACACATTGATTAGGATGAATAGCTTGTTCTTCATTAAAGAACGAAACGTAATGAGCAAATAATTTTTGATCATGATGGGGTGGGTTGTGTGTGTTAGACGAAGATCAACGAGAAAGAGTTGCTTCTGTCTGCCAACAAATGTGCCAACAGAAAAATCTAGTGTGAAGGCATGGAAAGCAAAGATATCGTTCGGTCACTGTACGATGACGCACAGTCGATGTCCGTTTTACATGGGAAGACCAATAAAAAATAAAGTCCCAACCTACAGGGACTTTATTCTTTAACCTAAACCTAAACTATGAAGAACGAATCAGGACGCGATTGTTCCTGAAGTCTTAATTCTAGATATGGAATTGTTCCTTGATGTTTTCAGTAACAATTTTTCCATCAAATAAATTAACTATGCGATGTGCGTAGTTGGCATCGTACGGTGAGTGAGTCACCATCAATATGGTTGTGCCTTCTTCGTTCAATTGTGAAAGAAGTTTCATCACTTCTTCACCATTGGCAGAATCCAGGTTACCAGTCGGTTCATCGGCAAGGATCACTTTTGGTTTTGCTACAATGGCACGAGAGATCGCAACACGTTGTTGCTGACCACCTGAAAGCTGTTGTGGGAAGTGGTTTCTGCGATGCATGATGTTCATACGCTCCAATACCTCTTCTACTCTTTTCTTGCGCTCGTCAGACGGCACTTTCATGTAAAGCAACGGTAGCTCTACGTTTTCAAACACTGTCAATTCATCAATCAAGTTGAAGCTCTGAAACACAAAGCCGATGGAGCCTTTGCGCAATTGCGCACGCTGACGCTCGGAATACTTTGACACTTCATGATCGCCAAAAAAATACTCGCCACCAGAAGGGTTGTCGAGAAGGCCAAGAATATTCAGCAAGGTCGACTTGCCACATCCTGATGGGCCCATGATGGCAACGAACTCACCATCTTTGATTTCCATGTTAATGCTGTTGAGGGCGGTCGTTTCCACTTCTTCGGTGGTATAGACTTTTTCGAGGTTTTTTAATTTGATCATATCGCGTTTTCGGGTTAATGGTAAGATGGGTAATGCTTGGTTTTAGTCCTATTGTGGGTACTTAATTTCTTTTATTTGGTTACAAGGAGCATGAATGTAAGACGCTTTAATTGTAAAAAAGTTGCACTTGGGTTATTAATTCAAAATCAAAACTTCATTATTTCCAAAATTCTCGTAAGAGGAAGTAACAACATGATCACCTGGCTTCAGGCCTTCGAGAACTTCAAAATACTCCGAGCCCATCTTGCGGCCTAACTTCACTTCGCGTTTTACAGCGCGGTTCGATCCTTGCTCAACAATAAATACCCAATTACCGCCAGTGTCTTTATAAAATCCACCCATAGGTAATAGCAATTCCTGCGAAGGTTGGCCCAACTCGATTCTCAAACGCAAGGATTGCCCTCTTCGTATACCTTGAGGTGTCTCTCCAACAAAATCCATATCGACCTCAAAACGACCGTTAACAATGTTTGGGTAGATGTATTTGATTTCAAGATTATAAGTCTTGCCAGCGAAATCAGTACTTGCAGGAAGGCCAACGGAAATTTTTGGTAAATACAATTCATCAATGGGAACACGTACTTTGTAGCTACCTACCACATCAACCTGACCAAGACGTTGTGCTGTGTTCACGGCCTGGCCGATTTCCCAGTGTGCCGCCAACGTTAGCTGACCATCAACTGGTGCTTTGATATTGAGATTGTCCAAAATTGTTCTCACCGATATCAAATTTTTCTTCATGCGGTCTTCGGAAACATCCATGTCTTGCAAAGAAAGAATCCGATTTAAGGAATCGCGTTTATACGCCTCATAAGTGAATTTCCTTCGATCAATATTGTATACATAATTTGACTGGGTTGCTTCAAATTCCTGCTTTGCAATGAGCTTTTTCTCAAGAAGGACTTTCTGTCTTTCATATTGCGGCTTATAAATAGCCAATTGTTGATCAATCAACGCTAGTGTTCCGCGTTGGTTAAGATCATTTCCTAAAATAGTCATTCGAGTATCACGAGAGCGGTTGATGCTTTGCACCAATTCTGCTTCCTGTTGCAAAACCGTTATCTCTCTACTTAGATTGGTTATTTCAATGATTGGGTCCCCCTTCTTTACGATAGCACCGCTTTCGCGAATTACACGCTTAATATTTCCTCCTTCAATAGCATCAAGATAAACTTGGCGCGAAGGTTCAACCGCACCTGTTTGAGGAATGTACTCTTTGAACTCGCCCATCTTCACTTCGGAAATGGTAATCTTGTCTCTTTCTGTTTTAAGAGTGGAGCGCCTATCTGCAAAAATGAATTGATAGGCAATGAAAAGCACCAATGCCGCTGAACCAACGTAGGTCGCAACTTTCTTTACTGTAAATCTTTTCTTTACTAATTTCTTGTCCATTGACTCAGCCATTCTTTTTTATTTTCAGTTGCGTTAAGCCAACTAATGTGCCAACATGATAACGGGCTTTTCACGGCAAATTTCAAGTATTCTTAAAATCATTTAAGTTCAAATGTGAACGAACCTGTCCGCATACGGACAAAAAATATCATAGATTTGTCAGAAAAACAGCAAATAAGTGCAAATCGAAGGTATTCGGTTTACGGTATCAATATTGATTAAATAATTTGAAAATTTGAAAACGAAACAATTTGAAAATCGGAGATTGATTATAAAAAGTTGGTGCTTTGTGCCGGCACTAAGCATAAAGGAAGATGGATCAAGGGTCTTTCAACTTATAATTCAGTGCTTGAATTTTTAAATCCCAAACTTCAAAATCTTCAAATCAGGTAAACATGAGCGACAACAAGCAAGGAAAAATTTTAATCGTTGACGATAACGAAGATTTGTTGAAAGCAGCCAAGATGTACCTCAAGCGTCACTTCGCACAAGTGGACATTGAGAAAAACCCGGAGAGCATTCCAGCCCTCATGGCGAATGAAGATTATGACGTGATTTTGCTCGATATGAACTTCACCAAAGATGTGAGCAGCGGAAGTGAAGGCTATTATTGGCTGCAGAAAATATTAGATATCGATCCTTCTTCCGTCGTCGTATTAATCACCGCTTATGGCGATGTGCAGATGGCCGTGAAAGCTATCAAAACGGGAGCTACCGATTTTGTATTGAAACCGTGGGAAAATGAAAAATTACTTGCTACACTTTTCTCTTCCATGCGTTTGCGCGAATCGCGCGACCAGGTCGAGACATTGAAAATCAAAAACCAGGAGATCAATCAGGCACTCAATGAAAAATTTAGTGACATCATTGGGCAGAGCCAGGCAATGCAAAAGATTTTCCAAACGGTGGAACGCGTAGCACAAACTGACGCCAATGTTTTAATTCTTGGCGAAAATGGAACAGGAAAAGAAATGATAGCACGGGCCATCCATAGAAATTCTATTCGAAAAAATGAATCCTTTGCTGCAGTTGATTTAGGTTCTGTAACAGAGACTCTTTTTGAAAGTGAGCTCTTCGGTCATAAAAAAGGCTCGTTTACCGATGCAAAGGAAGATCGCGTAGGTCGATTTGAATTAGCCAACAATGGAACACTTTTTCTAGATGAGATTGGAAATCTTTCCATGCCTTTGCAAGCAAAATTGCTTACTGTTTTGCAAAACCGAAAAGTAAGTCGCGTTGGTGCAAACAAAGAAGTGCCTATCAACATCCGGTTAATTTGCGCGACCAACATGCCGCTGTACGAGATGGTGAAAGAAAATAAATTCCGTCAGGATTTACTTTACAGGATCAACACGATTGAAATTGAAATTCCTCCACTTCGCGATCGCCCGGAAGACATTCCTTTGCTCGCGCATTTCTTCTTAAAAAGTTATGCCACTAAATATGGAAAGAGTATTGCTAAAATTAGCGATGCGGCTGTTGTGAGAATGAACAAACATGCATGGCCAGGTAATATCCGCGAGCTACAGCACGCCATTGAACGTGCCGTGATCATGAGCTCCGCTACTGTTTTGCAACCGGAAGATTTCAATTTGAATGCTTCGAATGTAAAGGAAAGTGAACCCGGCCTAAACCTGGATGCTTACAATCTTGAGGAAGTCGAGAAATTATTAATCCGAAAGGTGTTGAAAAAATATAACGGCAACATTACACAAGCTGCAACCGAACTCGGCCTTACCCGTTCATCATTGTATCGTAGATTGGAGAAACATGGACTTTAAGAATTCAAGATCACAAATTTGCTGTTTCAATTCTAAAATTTTTTAATCTTCCAATCTTTGAGTCAATAGAATGAAAGACTTTCGTATTCGCATTATTTTTAGGGTCATCCTGTTGGGCGCTGCCATTGCCCTGTTCATCTTCATGCTCAATAGACCGAACATGGTCTTTGCGGCCGGATTCATGATCATGGTTATTTTATTTCAATTGTGGGAACTCTATCGGTTTACATCGCAAACCAATCGCAAGCTCACCCGATTTTTGGAGTCGGTTCGTTACTCCGATTTCATTTCCGGGTTCGCAGCCGACAACAAGCTCGGCAAAAGTTTCAAAGAACTCAATGAAGCTTTCAATGAAGTACTCGAAGCATTTCGCAAAGCGCGATCAGAAAAAGAAGAAAACTGGCAATACTTAAATACGGTGGTACAGCAGGTACGTACAGGCATTATTTCATTTGACCATGAAGGCAATGTGCAATTGATGAATGCGAATGCCAAACGATTTGTTAATGTGGCCAATCTTAAAAACATCAATGAGTTGGCTGAAAAGAATGAAAAATTATTCAATGCACTGAATGAGGTGCAATCAGGAAAAGGAGTGTTGTATAAAACGAATGAGTTTTTATTGACTATTCAATCCACGGAAATGCGCATTCGCGGAAACATCGTGAAGCTGGTAACATTGCAGAACATCCAAACGGAATTACAAAAACAAGAGCTTGAAGCATGGCAGAACCTCACACGGGTGTTACGACATGAGATCATGAACTCTATTACACCCATTTCGTCTCTCACTTCTACCCTACGAGAAATTTTGGATCATGAGATGATCAAAAAGGAAAACGACTACGAATTAAAAACAGATGCTGCCGATGATTTGCGCGAAGGGCTTGCCACGATCGAGAACCGAAGCAAGGGGTTGATCAAATTTATTGATGCATATCGGGAATACACTTCGTTGCCGCAACCCAAAATTAAAACTGTGCTCTTAAAAGAGTTGATTGAAAAAACAGCTCAGTTCATGCGGCAGGAGTTAAAAAAGACAAACATTCAATTCTCTAGTTCTTGCAGTTCCGATTATCTTACTATCCAGGCCGATGCAGAAATGATTGAGCAAGTATTGATCAACCTGGTGAAAAATGCCATGGAGTCGCTTTTGCAAAATCCCAGCGGCAAAATTGAGCTCAATGGAAAATACGAAGATCAATCGATCATCATTGAAGTAATTGACAATGGTCCAGGAATTATTCCTGAAGCCATCAACCGAATTTTCGTTCCTTTCTTCACAACCAAAAAAACCGGTTCAGGTATTGGGCTTGCTCTTTCAAGACAGATTATGCAAATGCACGATGGTTCATTGACGGTGCAATCAGAACCGGATGTGAAAACCACTTTTACTCTCAGATTTTAAGGTTTATAAAAGAAACCAAATATTTTCATCCAGTACTTGGTCATACATAGTACTTTTGCCGTATAAGTATCTAAATGGACTTAAAAAACGGACTATGAACCTTGAGAACACGCAAATTCAGATGAGAAAGGGCATTTTGGAGTTTTGCATCTTGCACATCATCGCGCGTGGGGAAACCTATGCCTCTGATATGCTGGACGAATTAACTTTGGCCAAAATGATTGTTGTGGAAGGAACACTCTATCCTTTATTAACGCGATTGAAAAACGCGGGGCTACTTGAATACAAATGGGTTGAATCCAAATCCGGGCCACCGCGCAAATACTACAAGCTCACTTCGATTGGTGAGGCATTCTTGCAAGGCCTTACCGAAACCTGGGAAGACCTTGTGCACTCCACCGAAATGATCAGAAGTAAATCCACCACAAAAATTTAATCCACACATTCATACTGATATGAAAAAAACACTAAGCATCAACGTCAGCGGAATCATCTTCCACATCGAAGAAGACGGCTATGAAACGCTGCGCAAATATTTGGACTCCATCAATCGTTACTTCAGTTCCTTTGATGATAGCAGTGAGATCATCGCTGACATTGAAAACCGCATTGCCGAAATTTTTCTTTCCAAACTCAACGAAGGCAAGCAAGTGATCACGGCCGAAGATGTATCGCAGCTGATCGTGATCATGGGTAACGTGAACGATTTCAAAGCTGCCGAGGAAAATGAATTTGCCGGAGAGCAACCAAAAAAAGAATCGCCCAAGTCAGCACAACCCTCTGGGCCAAAAAAATTGGTTCGTGACCAATCGAACAAAATATTAGGAGGAGTGTGTTCAGGGCTTGGCCATTATTTTGGAATTGATGCAGTATGGCCCCGTTTAATTTTCGCATTGCTCACACTTGGTTACGGTGGTGGCTTGATAGTGTACATCATCCTTTGGATCGCTCTTCCTGTTGAAGCGCTTGAAGAAGAAGCAGGAGTGAAAAAAATGTACCGCAACCCTGAGAGTAAAGTGTTGGGTGGCGTAGCTGGAGGTGTCGCAGCCTTCTTTGGTTATGATGTGGTATTAATTCGGATCTTATTTGTGATCCTTGCTTTCTTTGGCGGTTTCGGGATTATTCTCTATATCATATTATGGGTTTCGATCCCTGAAGCAAAAACCATTACAGAAAAAATGGAAATGCAGGGGGAGCCGGTTACTCTTTCCAACATTGAATCAAGCGTAAAGAAAAGCTTGAATGAAAAAGATGCTGAAGAGAGTACATTGGCGAAAATCATTTTATTTCCCTTCCGCATATTGGCTGCAGTCTTAAATTTTATTGCAAAAATTCTGGGACCAGTACTCAAGGTAATTGTGAACGTGCTGCGTATAATGATCGGTGTCGTCATTTTGCTACTTGGCGTTGCACTTGTTCTTTCAATACTGTTAGCCTTTGGGATACTCTTCGGAATTATTTCGTCTTTTTCTCTTCCAGCTGATTGGCACATGATGGATGGAATAAGCTTTCCGATTGAAGCATTCAAAGCAACATTCTCTACATGGACAATTGTTGCCGCATTCCTTGTGGCGCTAATTCCCTCATTGTTCATTCAAATGCTTGGCAGTTCTATCATTGCCAGAAAGATTGTATTCAGGCCATTTGTGGGATGGACGTTGTTTGTATTCTTCTTTGTAAGCCTAATCACGCTTGGTATCTCTTTACCACGAATTATTTTATCCTTCAAAGAAGATGGTGATTATAAAGTAGAAAAAATGTTTGATGTGAATGGAAAGACAATGGTCCTGAAAGTGAATGAAACTGGCCTTGACGATTATCGCGTAACTGATCTTACCTTGAAAGGATATGACGGTAAGCAAATGAAATTAGTCGAGCGTTTCATAGCCCAGGGATCCACACATAAGAAAGCGATTGAAAACGCACAGATGGTTACTTATAATGTGCAGCAGGCCGACAGCGTGATCACATTCGACTCGAACGTTTCTTTTAATAAGGATGCGAAGTTCAGAGCACAACGTCTGGAGATGGATCTCTATATTCCTTACAATACGAAGTTTGTTATTAGCGAAGAGTTATGGCGATTAATCGACAACAACTATCACGACTACGATGGTTACCGCGACTCTAACTTTGATAAAACTTGGAAAATGACTGAACACGGATTTGAATGCATCGATTGCTCACAACCAACAGAAAACAAGGTGTTAGAATTAAATGACCAATTCGGGTTTAAAGATTTTAACGAATTGAATATTACCGGAATTTTCAACCTGGTCATTCGGCAGGGCGATGTCTACTCGGTAGAAATGCAAGGGCCCGAAAGCGAGAAAAAAAGATTCAAGGTCGATCAATCTGGCGAACGCTTGGAAATTGATTACACGTCACGCAACAGAACTTATTGGTTAAAGAACATGGATGACGAGCCTGTAAAAATAATTATTTCTATGCCCAACTTAACCAAATTAAAAGTGAAAGGAGCTGGCAAAGTGCGTATTGATGGTTTCAACGAAGAGTCCATGGATATCTCCTTGTTTGGTGCGATGACGTGTGATGCAAATTTTAAAGCGCGCAACTTACAACTTGATTTATCCGGCCCTATGGTTTTTGAATTGGATGGTGATGGCGATTTTCTGGAGGCTGATGTAAGCAAGGTGGCTCAGCTGAAAGCGAGTGGTTATGAAGTTCGTCATGCAGTGATAAATGCACGCGAGATGGGGCGAGCACGTGTAAATGCGAGAGAACGGGTGGAAATTGATACAGACTTCACCGGTTCGGTAAAATACCAGGGACATCCCGAGGTGATTAAGAAGGACTAATGTTTGATACTAGATTCTGGGTGCTGGAAATTCAGTATCTAGAATCCAGAAAAAAGCAATAACTTTTCCCAAATCAAAAAAAGAGGGAAGAGTTCAATGGATGTGAGCATCAAATTTCTGGGCGCAGCACGCAGCGTAACAGGTTCCAAACATTTATTGGAGATTGACAAGAAAAAAATACTTGTCGACTGTGGGATGTTTCAGGGCAAAAAAGAACTGCGACTGCGCAATTGGGATAAGCTTCCTATCGATCCAAAAGAAATTGATTTGGTGGTGGTAACTCATGCACACATTGACCATACCGGTTATCTGCCACGATTAGTGAAGGACGGCTTCTCCGGAAAAATAATTTGCACAGATGCTACCGAAGACTTGATGAAGATTATGTTGCTTGATGCCGCTAAACTTCAGGAAGAAGAAGCACTCTTTGCTTTCAAAAAAGGGTACTCGAGGCATTCTAAACCGGAACCACTTTTCACTTCAGAAGATGCGCAACAGGTAATGCAACAAGTAGAAAGTCATCCATTCAAAAAAGAAGTAAAACTGCTCCCTAACATTTCCATTTTCTTTCACAATGCAGGACATATTTTAGGTGCTGCATTTGTAGAAATGATTTTGAAAGGAAACACCCAACAAAAGAAAATCGTTTTCTCTGGAGATCTCGGTCGCTACAATGATCCTATTATGTATGATCCCGAAGCCATTGGCGAGGCCGATATTCTTCTAACAGAATCTACCTATGGGGATCGTCTAAATCCAATGGAAGATGTGGAGGGACAACTAACACAAATCGTCAACGAGTCCTATAGAAATGAAGGCGTATTGGTGATTCCAGCCTTTGCCGTAGGCCGTTCACAGCTTCTGCTTTATTATTTTCATAAGTTGATGGAGGCAAAAAAAATTCCTCTGCTTCCTGTTTTTTTGGATAGCCCGATGGCCATCAGCGTTACTAATCTCTATGAAAAACACGCGAGCCTTCACAAAATAAAAGTGACGAAAGATGCCAATGAGCTTCTCAGTATTTTTGATGCTCCCAATATTCATTTCTGTAATTCTAAAGAAAGTTCGATCGCCCTTAACGATATGAAAAAATCGGCTATTATTATTTCCGCTAGCGGCATGGCAACCGGTGGTCGGGTACTGCATCATCTCTATCATCGATTGCCTAATGAACAAGATACCGTATTGCTGGCAGGCTATCAGGCTGAAGGTTCACGCGGCAGAAGCATTTTAGAAGGAGATAAATTTATTAAAATGTTTGGCACACAAGTGCCGGTCAATTGCCACGTGCGCGAAGTACATGGTTTGTCAGCTCATGCCGATCAAAGTGAGTTGCTGCGTTGGCTGTCTAATTTTAAAAAAGCTCCTAAGACAACATTCATTGTGCATGGCGAGGAAGCCAGTGCCACTACTTTTTCACAAATCATCCAACAAAAATTAGGTTGGAATACTGTGATCCCTGAATATCTTCAAACCGTGAATTTGTTTTCGGGGATTTAAAAAAAACCTGAAGCTACATCCGGCTGACATGAAAAAAATCTACTTAGTCTTAGCCTTATCCATACTATTTGGAATTTCCTTCGCGCAATCCAAAATTAAATTTGCGGTAATCGTTTCAGCCAACATGGAGTGGAGAGCGACAAAGATGATATTCCCTAATGAAAAGTTTACTTTATCACCTTGGGGAGAATATTTCTTTAAGGAATTCGAAAAAGAAAAAGTATTAGTCTTTCATGAAGGCTGGGGCAAAGTAGCAGCAGCCGGAGCAACTCAATATGTGATTGATCAGTTCAATCCTGAAATTTTAATTAACCTCGGCATGTGCGGTGGATTTGAAGGTGAAGTAGAACGAAATGAAACTATTCTAGCCGATAGCACCATCATTTACGATATTGCGGAAGCCATGGGCGATTCAAAAGAAGCCATTGCCGATTACACCACCGAAATTGATTTGAGCTGGCTTGGAAAAAGTTATCCTGTTACAGTAAGGAAAACTTTATTAGTCTCGGCTGACAAAGACCTTAAACCCGATGAAATCACTTTTCTAAAAAAGGAATATCATGCCGTGGCTGGTGATTGGGAATCGGGAGCTATTGCCTATACGGCCAAAAGAAATCACAAAAAAATACTCATTCTTCGTAGTGTGAGCGATTTAGTAGGAACCCAAAAGGGAGAAGCTTACGGTAACTTCAATCAATTTGTTCAGCAGTCGGATGTAATCATGAAAAAGTTGTTTGATGATCTCCCGTTGTGGATTAAATATATTTCAAATCAAAAATAGATAACAGAAACAAGCTTCAACCAGAATCCAGCAACCAGAATCGAGAATCAAAATAAATCCCAACCCACGTGCAACCCGGCACGTTACCTTTGCATCTTCCCAGTGTAAAAGGCTAAATGGGGTTCCAAATTTACCGCGCAAAAGAAACAGAACTGATCGAAGGCTGCCAGCGGCATAACCGTGAGGCGCAGCAGGCACTTTACCGGACTTATTCCGGTAAGATGTACTCGCTTTGCTGTCGCTATGTAAAAGACCGGATGGAAGCTGAGGATGTATTAGTCACTTCATTCACAAAAATATTTGAGAAGATTGGTCAATACAAAGGCGAAGGAAGTTTTGAGGGGTGGATCAAACGCGTTGTGGTGAATGAGTCACTCACCTATCTCCGCCGAAATAAAAACATGTACCTGGAAATGGACATCGAAGCGGCTGCTTACGAACCGGATTACCACAAACTGGACAACCAACTTGAGGCGGATGATTTGATGAAGATGATTGAAGAATTACCCGTTGGCTATCGCACCGTATTTAATATGTATGCCATCGATGGCTTTTCACATCAGGAGATTGCCAATCAGCTAGGCATTAGCGAAAATACATCTAAATCACAGTTGAGCCGGGCCCGGGCTCTGTTGCAAAGGAAACTTACTGAAATAGAAAAAGAATTGATTCAAAAAACGAATTGATATGGAAAATAAGATTGATCAGTTTTTCAAAGACAAGTTGGAGGAGCACTTACTTTCTCCATCAGAAGAAGCATGGGCCAGAGTCGAAGTCAGTCTTTCAAAAAAAAATAATGTAGCGGTTTGGCGAATTGCCGCTGCTATTTTGATAACGGGTGCTTTGATTTCTGTTATTATCTGGTCACAACACGATAATAAAAATCGTGATCAAATACTCGCCATAAAAAAATCACCAAAAGATAATTCAACTATAGAAAAGCCTGCTGTGCAAATTTCTCAGATAAAAAAGAAAACAAATTCAAATTCTACTCCGAAGTCAGTGTCCACATTGACCGCAAAAAAATCATCGGAACCAAAATCTGAGCCGTTACCTCGGTTTGTGCCTCCACAAACCGAAAGTAAGACTGATCAAAAAGAAAGTAATGAAAATAAAACCTTATCTGTGAAGACACAGAAAACGGTTGGAACTGAAGAACAAACCGTTGCCATAGTTCAAGAAAATATTAAGGAAGAAAAAATAATTAGTAAAGCAACCCCGCTTACAACAATTGCATCTACGAAACAGAAGCCAATCAAATTAGAATTTACTCTTGAGGGCTTTTCTACTGAACAACCTGTGGCCACAGCGAGTGAAGAAAAAAGTTCAGGATTGAAAAAAGTTTGGGATTTGGCTCGTGAAGTAAAGAATGGTGACGGACCTGTTCATGAAATGAAAAATGAACTATTCGCTCTCAGCTTCAAAAAAAGTAAGAATCAGTAGCATGCAAAAAAATTAAAATGAAAAAGACAGTACTATTTTTAATAACACTAATCTATACTTCTTCTGCATTTGCGCAAGACGCAACAGACACCGTAGTGATTAAAGTGGGTGATGGAAGTAAAGTAATCTTCGCAATCAAAGACAAGAAAGATTTGGAGACGATGAAGAAATACAACTTTCAAAAGTTGATGGATGACATGATTTACAAACTCGAAGTTCGTGACTCAAGCCGGCTGAACAAGCTCTCTTCGGAATTTTTGAAAAAAGATTCGGTAAAAGAAGTGGCCTCGAATAATGAAGTAACTCCTGTTCGGTCCAGTGAGCCTCCTACTATCGTAACACATAAATACCGCGGTCGCAGAACGCGAAATTCATTCAACGTGGATATTGGCATTAATAATTTCGTGAGCAATGGCCAATCACCGAGCCAGAGCAATAGTTTGTACACGGTGCATCCGTGGGGTTCGTGGTATGTTGGCTTTAGTTCCATCTATCGCACCCGAATGGCGAATAAGTTTTTCCTGGAGTGGGGCGGTGGTGTGAGCTGGTATAATTTCAAATTTGAGAATAGTCAAGTGGTAATGACCAAAGACGACAACGGAGTTTATTTCGAACTTGATCAGCGCAACTATAATTTCACAAAAAGCAAATTAACCGCAACCTTCGTTAATGTCTCGGTGGTGCCTGTGATTGACTTTGGCGGCAACCGAAGAAAGCCAAGTTTCTTTGACGGTCATGGCGCATCCGGATTTAGAATCGGGTTAGGCCCGTATGCAGGCTACCTTATTGACAGTTATACAAAACAAGTGCACACCGAGGATGGCGATAAAAAGAAAGAAAAACATCACGACAGTTATTACCTCACCAACTTACGTTATGGGGTTAGACTTCAGCTTGGATTTGATGACGTGGATTTTTTCTTCAACTATGATATCAACAATCTATTTGTCGATAACAAAGGTCCACAGCTGAATGCATTTAGTTTTGGAATAAGTTTCTAGGTACTGGATTCTAGATTCTGGTTACCGGATAACTAAGTCTAGCAGCCAGAATCCAGTATCAAGTATCAAAATTCAAACGCATCTCCTTTCGTAATGACCATGGTTCGTTCGTCTCCTCTCAACTTCAACTGCCTGCTTACCGTTTTGGGTGTTGGCCATTGAAAGAGAAACCACCCAATCATCCCTCCGAAATAAAGAGTAAACGATTCATGACCTGTAAAAAAAAATCCAGCAGCTAAAAAAAGAGAAATCACAAGGATAGTTTTCATTCTCGTTTGCACCACTAGGTAGTAAAGGTCCAGCTTCTTGCCCAATCCCACCACTTGAGAATGATGCTTCAATCTTTTGTATATCTCCAAATGAACAATCGTTAGCGTTATCAAAATCAAGGCGAGGTAGGTGAATCTTAAAAAATCAACAAGCGATTCATCCCATATATAAGGTGAAATCGAACCAGAAAGAGACAAATAGTAGATGAGCAGGAACACGCCCATCGCAAAAAGTAATCGCAGCAAGCAAGCATTGTATAGCCTGTAAAAATATTCTTTGAGTGAACTGAAATTCATTGTGCTTGACATATAGCTTCAAAGCTAATTATAAAATATCTTTGCTGTATTAGTTAAACAACGAATGATAGGCACGAACGACAATCTTTCCCGTAAGGAACAAGTAATACGAAGCGCAGCGGAGTTATTTCGCGAAAAGGGATATGCAGCAGCCAGCATGCGAGACCTCGCCCAGAAGCTAGGCATTGAAGCAGCGAGTCTATACTCGCACATCAAATCAAAAGAAGAAATTTTACAGAACCTGTGCTTCGACATGGCTTCTGAATTTCGAAAGTCTCTTGATATTGTAGAGAAACAAAAAACTTCCGCCAGTGAAAAGTTGAAAAACGGAATCATCGGTCACATCCAAGTGATGGCCAAAGATCTAACGGCTTCGGCTGTTTTCATGAACGAGCATCGTCATTTGAGCCAACCCTTTCTCCGCGATTTCCTTTTGATGCGCATCAATTACATCAACCGTTTCAAAACAATCATCGAAGAAGGCATAACAAAGGGTGAATTCAAAAGCAACATCGATAAGAAACTTGCCGTAATGACTTTGTTCTCCTCTCTCAACTGGATGCCCATGTGGTACGATCCCAGCAGTAATATCGACCCACAAATGCTAGGTCAGCAACTGGCCGACATGCTGGTTAATGGTTTGAAGAAAACAAATTGATTTACAGGAAAGAAGTTTTTACGTCAATTTACTTTTTCAAAAATTCCGTTTCAGAAGCCAGGTAAGCAAATGCAGGCCAGCTGTTGGATTGAATTATTTTAGCATATAATTCCTTTGCCTTTTCCTTATCGCCTTGAAAGCTATACCAATTTGCTAGGCCATAAAGTTTGGTAACATCTTGAATACTCATTTTATCAACTGGCAAGGCTTCATTAACTAACTCGTTGGGTTTGATTACTCCTTTGTATAACATAATCCTTCTGAAATAAGCCTGATCCTTATCGGCATTAAGATCTTGAGGGATCGTTGTCAACAACTTCTCTGCCTCCACTCTTTGACCGTTTCGTTGATATGAATTGTAAAGCCAGTCGGCGGTACCCACAATTTCATTCCCTTCATGGGCATCCTTCAAGTTTTTTTCGAATTCGGCGACAGCTTCATTGTAGGATTCTTTTAAAAAATAGTAGACTCCTAAATGATACTCAATCTGATGTTGATAAGTATCAGTCTTATCTCCCTTTGCATCAAAGTCCCAGACATCGGGCTGAGATTTAATAAGCTCTCTTGCTTTGAGTAAATCAGCAACCGCAAGATTCAACTTTCTTAAAGTAAGATACCGATGCCCCCGATGGCGAAGTATCTTAAACGATTCAGGAAATTTATTGAGTCCATTAGTATATTTCTCAACAGCTTCTTTGTAGCGGGATGTAGCTACCAATTGTTTGCCCATCTCGATAAAGTCGTCCTCCGTCAGGTTGCCTTTTGCCTGAATTGTTTGAATGACACTATCGTTTTTCTTTCTCGTCTTCGCGTCCGGCGCACTGGAAAACAAAGGCTTACCCGAAAGTGAGTAAGCCTGAGGAGTTACTTTATTTTGACTTTTACCTATAACAAGGGCAAGAAAGAGAAGAGGGCCTAGTAGAAAATATGATTTTTTCATGGGTTCCAAAAAGTTATTGGAAGCTATCAAAAAAAAATTCAATCCCAATCTACCCATCATCAAATCTCTGCCACTCATAACTTACTACGTCAATCGTTAACTCTTCTTAGGTTTCATTCCAAACAAAAACCGCATCACATTAAACGGCCTGATTAGTAAAAGATAAAATCCAACACAGCTTAATAAAGTAAGGAAGCTGATCGTCCAATACTTGGCGGCAATCCCCCACGGCAATTGAACAATGTAGTAACCGATAGCAATGATCACGGTTTGATGCAAAATATAAAACGGATACAATCCTTCATTGGCGATGGATAACCACTTGTGCGGTTTATTTAAATGGTGTTGCCCATAAGCAATAATAGTGATCACCGTAAACCAGCTTACAAAAATTGCCGTCACATCAAAAATGGTTTCCACAGTCTCAATGCTCCAGGGTAATACAATCAATTCGCGAAAATGGAAGTAGCAAGAATAAAAAGGAATCAGAATACATACCAAAGCCATGAGCAGATACTTTCTATTTTGGCCAATGGCATTCCACAAATTGGTGTTCGAGTAACAAAGAATACCAAAAACAAAAAAAGAGAAATAGAAAGTGAAGTAAGCCCAGTCTTTAATTAAATCATGAGTCTCTTCGGGAAAGAAGGGGCGCAAAATAATTTGGGAAAGCAACATCAATATGGATGGAATGAATAATAATCCCGCCGGGCTCGATAGTAAAGAAAAAACTCTTTGTTTGAATTTTTCAGAACGCTCAGAGCGTAAATAGGTGAGCAAGGGCAATGCCAGTAACGAATAAATCAGCAGGTACAAGATGAACCACAAGTGGTGCCAGCTAAAACTTCCTTTCGGGTAAGGAACAAAATTGAAAACCGTTTTATAAAAATCCCAGTAGCCATTATATTCTTTAATGTGTTCGTAATAGATCTGAGGAGGAACAATTACAAACATGCCAAACACAAGAGGAATGAATAATCTGCGAAAACGCTCACGTCTAAATTGTGTGGGTGTTCGTTTCCCTAACGCCATGAAAGTGCCAGCTCCGGAAATAAAAAGCAATAGCGGCATCCTGAAATAGTGCGACCAAATCATCCAATATTGAAAGGAGGTGGTGGTTTCATTGTTCTTTACATGCCAGCCCCAGGTGTTGAACCACATACCGGTATGAAAGAAAAGTAAAATGATGATAGCGATAAGTCGCAGCCAGTCCAGGTCGTAGCGTCTTTGCCCGTCAGCCGTAGCTTTAGCGTAGGATGAGTCGTTGATGGTAAGTGTTTGTTGGTTCATAAGTGTTTCATTTTTGAACAAAGAAACGTGGCTTCGACTCGAAGGTAAGACTGTTTTTATAGTCTTGGAGGGCGATTTTATAAAGTCGAACGCCATAAACCCTCCTTAGAACTTTTCTCAAGAAACATTCATCCCATTCTAAACCAATCTAGACTCTAAGTGAGATTTCTCATTGCTCTTGCCCTTTCTATTTCCGTTTTCGAATGCTTCAGTCAAAAACTGCTTTTTCACAAGAACAGGTACAGAGAAGTTCTTTATCAAGCCGGCGAAACAATCTCATTCAATCTAAAAAATGATGGTTCAAAAATTAGTGGCCAAATCAAAGGCTTCGAAGGAAACTTAATCGTCTTTCAAAATTTTAAGATCAACCCTGAAGATATAACAAACATCTATGTGGATGACAAAACCAGAACTTGGTTTATATTTAGATATAAATACCAAAGCATTCTACCAATCATTGGATTCGGTTATATGCTATTGGATTTTATTAATACCGGATCGCTTAGCAAAGAAACTATTACTTTTGGCACCACATTCATTGCGGCTGGGTTACTCGCAAAAATTTTGATCAGCAAAAAAATAAAGATCAAAGGAAAAAGAAGATTGGTTATTGTACATTAGTCACACCATCTACAATTATTAACACATGCTGAAGCACTATTGGAATACCGCCATCAGAAACCTGACACGCAACAAACTTTTCACATTCATTAATGTTATCGGGCTTTCCCTGGGCATTGCTACCTTTCTTTCGCTCACCGGATATGTTAATTATCAATTCAGTTTTGATAAGTTCTATAAAGACGGTGACAGGATCTACCGAATAAATTACTTAGAAGATCAGCACGGCCAACCCATATTGCAAAGTGCACGCAGCCATGACCGCACCGCCTTGCTTGTCCATGAATACTCACCGCAGATTGAAGCGGTGACAAGGGTTTATAATGAAAAAGCATACGTCTTTACCGAAAACACCCGAATCGTTGATCAGGATGTGTTATTTGTTGATAGCTCTTTTTTTAAAGTTTTCCCATTAAAAATCATTAGTGGCTCTGCCGATAAATCACTCATACCGCCAAAGGCCCTTATGATCTCTCAATCGCAAGCAAAAGTATATTTTGGAAATGAAGACCCCTTAGGGAAAACCATTTATATGAATGAGCGATTGCCTTTTATTATTACGGGTGTCTTTGAAGACATTCCTGCTAACACCTCGATCAATTTTGATTTTCTATTATCATGGTCGACCTTGACATTTTATGGATGGGCCTCCAAAGACGGAGATTTCAAAACTCCGGCGACATTCACTTTTGTTAAACTTAGAAAAAATGTAACCGACATTCCATCCGTGAACAAAGCGTTGACCGCCATCGCCAACAAGCATATTACCACACTTAAAAATCGTGACCACACGGCACGCTATGAATTACAACCGTATCAGGACCTGCATACTTCACCACCACTTTCCGGCGAGGTGAAACCGTCAACCAATAAGATTTTATTGTATGCACTTGTATCGCTTGCCATTTTTATCCTGATCGCAGCATGGATTAACTACATTAATCTTTCTTTAGCAAGATCGCTAGAGCGTGCAGATGAAATTGGCGTAAGAAAAGTATTTGGTGCCTCCCGATTGATAATCAGCGGACAATTTTTGTTGGAAGCTTTCATCCTGTCATTCATTACCTTTTTTATCGGATGTGGGCTTTATAGTATTTTTACAGGACCTCTCTCCTATTTACTATTTTCCAATATCACCTTTTTGCCAATCGATAGTCTTCTGTGGATAAAATATTTTGCTGGCTTTATTGCAGGAACGACACTAATTGCGTTTTACCCGGCGCAGTTTATTTCGAAATTCAAACCCGTGCTAATCCTTAAAAATAAATTAGGAAGTGGAAAAGGGAAAATAAATTTACTTCACCAAGGGTTAATGGTTTTTCAATTGTTTCTGGCTGTTGCCATTGTAGGCATAACCTTAATTGCCGATAAGCAGGTTAACTTCATGCGCAAATTCGATTCTGGTTTCAATACGCAGCAAACGATCACACTACGCGGACCGGCATCAACGAATTCAGATTCATTGCGACAGGTACGATACCAGCAATTCCGCAACGAGGTAATTCAAAATTCAGCATTTCAATCAGGTACCGCTTCCCAGAATATTCCGGGGCAGGAAATCCGCTTTCATGATGAAGCCGTTCATGCGGTCGGATCCACGAACGAAAAGAAGCAATCGTTCTGGGTCATGTGGATTGACGAAGGATACTTGGGCACATTTGACCTGGCACTAACCAGTGGACGAAATTTCAATGAAAAAGAAGCTGGCTTAACTTGTCTCATCAACGAAACGGCAGCTAAAGCACTGGGTTATTCGAATCCAATTAATGCCGTGAACACAAAATTAATTACGAGCGACCAAAAACAGTTTACCATTGTTGGCATCATCAAAGATTATCATCATGAATCCATTCGTAAACCGGTTGACCCTATTCTTTTCTTTCACCGCCATCCCATTGAGTATGGCTACTATTCTTTTAAAGTCCACTCACGACAGAGTCAATTTCTTGAAGACTTACAAAAAATATGGAATAAGCATTACCTGAATGACACGTTCACCTATTATTTCATGGACAACTTTTTTGAAGAACAGTATCAATCGGATAAATTGTTCTCTAAGTTGTTGAATCTGTTCAGTGTTCTTTCGATTGTAGTAGCAAGCCTCGGATTATTTGGGATCGCTTCGCTTTCCATAGTAAAACGAACAAAGGAAATTGCTGTTCGCAAAGTTTTGGGAGCTTCTATCTCAACGATTCTGATGATGATATCCAAAAATTATGTCAAATTGATCGCTATTAGTTGCGTCTTTGCTTTTCCATTAGCTTATTATCTCACTGATCAATGGCTCAAAGGTTTTACCTATAAGATAGAGATCAGTTGGTGGATGATAATAATACCAGGACTTATAGTGCTTGCAACGACCTTGCTAACAATAGCTGGCTTATCTGTTCGTGCTGCTATTGCTAATCCCGCGGATAGCCTGAGAGACCAGTAATCAGCTATAAAAGTCGCCACTCGCTTGGTGTCTTGCCTGTGATTTTTTTAAACGAAGTATTGAATGATGATTTTGAATTGTATCCAACTTGCTCGGCTATCTCTTCGATTTTAATATTCATCTTCTCTTTCAGCAAGACCTTGGCTTCTTCAATACGGTATTCGGCCGTCATTTCAAAAAAACTTTTACCAAGGCCTTCATTGATTACTTGCGAAAGTTGATGAACCGTTACGCGCAGCTGATCGGCCAATTCGGGTAGCGAAAAATCGGGTTTTAAAAATGGCTTGGAAAAACTCATCGTCTCTTTCAACCTGGCAATCAATTGTTGTTGTTGCTCAGGCGTTACAGACGAGCTTTTGTATTTCAATTGTTCTACCAGCGAAGGTTGCTTAAAAAATCCTGACTGCCGGATCGCATAAAAACTAATCAGATAAATCGGAATAGAGATGTACGCTGCGAAAAGATGATCACCTGTGTCATCATAGTTTAATAGCTTCACAATAAATACCAGCATGATAACGAATACGGTTTGTGCCACACTCGATCGCAACTTCATAAAAGTGACGTTTCGAGCATTCCAGAAAGATTCCTTCTTTGCCTTGAAGGCTTTAATTGTAGCTATTAATCCTAACACCATATAAATAGCCAAGTGTGTTAGGATAAGTTCAGAGTGACTGGGTGTGCTGAAAAAATTTCCTGAATAGGATCCTTGAGTATCCCGATAGGTCAATCCTGGTGGGTGATACGCACCTATCCAGGCGTTGAACTTAACATCATCGGATTGTATTAAAAATGGAATTTGGATTACGAACCACACTACAGGGATTATAAAATGATAGTATCGTGTTCTGTTTGTTTTGCCATGAATCAAACTGATTACCATCAGGTAAAACGCGGGACCGATAACAAACGCAAGCGGTTCAGAAAAATCGACCAGCCACAAACATTGTTGGATATAGGCCGTGTAGCACAAAAAAATTTCGAAGGTGCAGCCAGCCATGCTCAACACCATCAGGCCTTCGTAGATGTTTGCCTCGATCTTTCTATTCTCTTTCGAAAAGAAAAACAGCGACAGAAATACGGCCTGCACAATTCCGAGGAAGATAAAAATAGCAAACAGATCGAGTTTGTAGGCCATGATGAAATCGCTAAGTTAAAAAAGCTTGTTGGTAAATAGCATTAATTGATTTTACTCACGAGCCTATCCTTAATTTTCTGGGCATGGGCAAGTTCCACACGGTAATCACCAAGAAGTTCTGAACGGATTACTAAACGCAATGAAAAAATATTGCTGAAGTCATCGTGCTGAAGAAGTTCATCGATGTTCACTCCTTCATGAACGACAGAACTCTTTGCTCCCTTGCTAAGTCCTTTGATAGAGAAATTCTTCATGAGGTAAGGGGCAATGGATGTATTGACTGTTTCACGTTCCGCTATTTCAACTGCTCTTACTGATTCGTAAAGACGATGGTAATCAAACAGCATCCCTTTCAAATTAATATCATCCAATAACAACATATTTCCTGAACTGGTCAGATCAGAAAAAGTAGCATCTTTCGAAATAAAATTAGGGCGCTCCATTACGTCCTTGACGGCAGTAGCAAATTCTTCCATCCTTATTTCATTGGGATTGTCGGATAGTGCAAGTAACCAATTCGCTTTTGCAATGACATTTTCATTAAGAGTAATGACACGCTTAAGTTCATTGACATCAGAGGTGATGTCAGCCAACAGAGCTTTTAAATAAGCTTGTTCAGAAGCCTTCCGATTGGACTCTTCCTTGAAACTATCAAACGTAAAAGAGAGGGTGATGCTGAGAATAATAACAAAGACATCAACGAGATATTTTGGCCATTGCGTCCGCAGCAACAAACCAATTTCCTTAAAACTAGCCCAACTACTTCGTCCTGAAGGTTGGGTTATCGATTCGTTTTCATTCTCCACTGTGCAAAATAATGAATTATTTGTCCTTAGAAACTCTGTATGTTTCGAAGGTAAGGGGCCACGCAAAATTTTTTTTGGCTTTTGTTCATCCGAACAAAATAAACATGATCAAAAACTGATCTGGTTAACATTATTAAAACTGAAACTGTTTTATCTCCGTTTTAAACGGAAGATTTGATAAAGAATTAAAAGAAATATGACGTCAATCACCTCCATGGGAATTAAACACAAAAGAAAAATAGTATTGGTGCTGGGAATCATCATCGGCATCATCATTTTTTTGATTCAATATAAAGCGATATGAAGAACT